>OBVW01000001.1_pt1 | contig 270472 bp, 245 predicted proteins | sample 1495141 | NCBI WGS metagenome assembly OBVW01 (sample SAMEA2580013, study PRJEB22360) | human gut metagenome | biome: human gut; feature: human-associated habitat; material: faeces | place: Denmark | collected 2008/2010
GTATTTACAGGAATAGACGACATTGTTGTTTGATTTATATGTTGTGTTCATATTTATATTATACTATGGTTTATTAGTTAATACAATTACTATTTTGTCCATCTTCAATTACTTGCATAAATTCGATGGACGCGTCTTATATCCCCATAACTGAAGCAAGGGGTTTTACGACGCATTGGATAAAAACAGGCAATGAAATCGCCGCCTGGTTTCAAAACACGCCATATTTCATGAAATGCTTTTTGCTTATCAAGAAATGTATGAAAACCATTCATACTGACAACGGTATCAACAGATTCATTCTCCATTTGCAGGTTTCCCACCCCCCTGAATACATTTGATATGCGCATGACTACCAAGTCTTTTTCTGGCTTGTTCAAGCATATCCATGCTGTAATCAATACAAGTAATATGTGCATTTTTCAGAGAGCTCCATTTGTTTTCCGTAAATACAGCAGTTCCAACCGGAACATCAAGAAGATTTCCTAAAAAGTCATCAGGAACATATGATAAAACTTTTCGTGCTATATCATTATCATCCGTGCCACTCCAAAATAACTTAATATACAGTTTGCTGAAAATATTTCTTTGCGTAAGAACATCGTCATATATATTTTTTGATGTTTCATAAGCATTTTGTATTTTGTCTGCCATATTACCCTCCAAATTTAATTTTAATTCTAAAAGCTTAAAACTATCGTTCTCTAATCTTCCTGACATTACGATTCATGAGGTGTCTTCCAATATGTCTATAAGCAAATGCTTTAAAGGCTGAAATTTCTTGATGATGTTCCTTCAACAGTTCATCTGGACAATCATAAACACCAAAATCCTGATTGATTCCCTCGCTCTGAATATAAGTATTGTTCCTATCAAACTCAATAATGAGATTTCTGAAATCCTTGACTGCTACTCCATAACCGCAAAATGCACCTGTACATTCCGAATTTTGTTCCTGTAACTTCTTTATGTAGGTTTTATCCAAAATGAAAGCTTCCAGTTCGTACCACTGATTTTCGAAATTAATTTCTACCCAGCTATGGAAAATACTTTTTGGAGCATTACGGTAAACAAACCCGGTCATAGCCCCTTTCTGCAATCTTTTATCAATCGTAAAACCATGTACTCTGCATGGAATATTGCAGGCACGTAAAAGTGCCATAAATAAAGTTCCTTTTGTATTACATTGTCCATAACCATCTGCAAGTACTTTTGAAGCTGAAATTCCGTCATCAATATTATATCCAAATAAAACATCATCTCTTACATAGTTGTAGATTGCCTTAATCCTTTCAAATTCACCCATTTCCTTCCATTTCATATTTTGAATAAGTTTTTGAATTGCCGGATTAGAAAAATCAACCATTCGTGTTTCCCTAAGATACTTATCTTTCATTTCCTATCGCCTTTCCCATAGGTTTTCTCACAACACAATGCATTCGCATACCTTTACGAATTTCAAATTTTTCTACTTTTAATCCTGCTTTTTTGCAACATTTTATGACCACATCTCTTGTTGGCACTTGGACATCTCCATGTCCGCATATATTTGCCAACGGCATTTCCAATGTATTCATTAGCCATACCAATACTTTATTGTCACTGGTCACATCTCTCAGTATCAATCTTCCATTTGGGCGAAGACATCTTTTCACACTGTCAAAAAATGCCTGTGGATCCGGATAATGATGGAAGCTCATAGAACAAATAATTGCATCAAATGAATCCTTTTCAAAAGGAAAGTTCTCACAGTCTCCTACAACAAATGTTGTATTTGGTATATTTTTCTTTTTTGCCTGTTCAATCATTGCCGGAGTCAGATCCAGTCCTGTATAATGCCGGTCTGGATATTTTTCTGCTAATAAAGAAATCATTGGAGCAGGCCCACAGCCTGCATCTAATAAATCTCTAAATGGCTCCTTCTCTAATTCTTCCAGAATATCCGGATAATCTTTCTTGCACATTTCGTAAATGCCAGCATGGTTACTTTCATATCTTCCTGCTGCTTTTGTAAACTCTTTAATTGACAATTTTTTATATTCTTCATTTTTCATGCTTTTTTCTCCAATCACTGTACCTTTTTCGCCTTGCATCCGCATTTCTTCATTTTTTTCATATAAGCATAAAACTGCTTATGCAATTCCCTCATTTCATCTGGTGCCTTCATAGCATGTTGATACATAAATTTATCTCCAAAACTGCTTCCAAATGTAACTGCCAGCATAATCGTCAGAAATGACAATGGTAAAAAGCGAAAAATATTCATTTTCCATGGTGACAGTTTACCCTTTTGTTTTCGCAAAAAATTAAAATTTCTTTTCAGCCTTTCTGCTGTTTTCCTCATGATTTTCCATTCTTTTCCCACTTTCTCCGGATCGTCTGATTCATAATACGCATCTGCAATCGGTACCACCATAGCAAGATGACAAAGCTGCCATAGATGCATATCCGTTACTTTCTGGTATGGTATATGAGCATGCCTCAATATCTCTGAAAACTGCTTAGTTCTTTCGGATTTATTTCCTGATATTTCTGCAAATGTTGTCGGCTGAATCAACCTTGGAGTAAGTGCTGCATCAAGGATACCATCATCATTTATACTTCCGCCTGCTCCTGGAAAAGCCGGTAATATTCTTCCTTTTCCGACAATGTCTTCCCATTTATTGTAACTGTCCAGTGAATTTATCATTGTAACAATCGTATTACTTTTATTATTTTTCAATTCAGTAAGTGCTTCATACAGCTGGTTTTCCCGGACAGTAAGCAAGACAAAATCATAAATATCATCGTTTGGTAGTTCTCCAAGAATCCTAATCTCTGCCTTTATTACTTCCTGATTTTTCTTATATTGCAATCCATTATTTCTTAAAGCCTCAAGTCTTTTACCTCTGGCATAAATATTTGTATCATAACCGGCTTCTGCAAATAAAGCCGCATACAAGGATCCAATCACACCAGCACCATAAATCAATATTCTCATAAGAATCATTCCTCTCCTCTTACCCCAGTGCCACATCCAAGATCATCATCAAACTAAATCCAAGTGCAAAGAAAAGCGTACCGATATTCGAGTGCTGTCCCTGAGACATTTCCGGAATTAGTTCTTCAACCACGACATATAACATAGCTCCTGCTGCAAAGCTGAGTAAATATGGTAATGCCGGGATTACCAGCTGTGCGACAAGAATCGTCATTACTGCTCCAATCGGTTCAACGACTCCTGAAAGTACACCTCCCAGAAATGCCTTTCTCTTACTTTCACCCTCTGCCCTAAGCGGCATGGATATAATCGCTCCTTCTGGAAAATTCTGGATAGCAATTCCAAGTGATAAAGCAAGTGCACTTGTTGCTGTAATCTGTGCATTTTCAGCAAGAAATCCTGCATACATTACACCAACTGCCATACCTTCAGGGATATTATGTAATGTAACTGCCAACACCATCATCGTAGTACGGCCAAGTTTGCTTTTCGGTCCCTCTGTCTGATCACTTCCAACATGAAGATGTGGAATCAAATGATCAAGTGCGAGTAAAAACAATATACCAATCCAGAACCCAACAACTGCCGGAACAAACGATAAAGTTCCCATATTCTCAGATTGTTCAATTGCCGGAATCAGAAGACTCCAGATTGAAGCAGCAACCATTATACCTGCTGCAAACCCTGCAAGTGCACGTTGCAGTAACTTGCTAAGTGTTTTTCTCATAAAAAACACGCATGCTGCACCTAGCGTTGTTCCAACAAATGGAATCAGTATACCTTCAAAAACATTCATTAGCATTATGTATTCCTTTCTGTATAGTCAAAAGTACTTTCACATCGTTCTGTTGTTAGTTTTAACTAACTATCATATATAAAAGAAACCGTGCAAAAAGCAAACTGTAATTTCACACGATTTTCCTTATGTTTAAGTATATCACTTACGAAATCATATAACAATATAATTCTTTTAACAATTTACAAGAGAAAGATCATCCATGTATGCACGATCTGCAAAAATCTCAGATGCTGTGCGAAGTCCCTTGCTCTCAGCGATATCACCAAGAACTGCTCCTGCACAGTAATAAACGATCAGATCTTTGTCATACTCGCAGATTGCCTCACAGATCGCTGTGGAAATATCCTCGTCATACTGGCAGCCATTCCCCATTGCTCCATGAGGAGCGACATGCTGAAGCTTCATTCCGTAGCTCTTGGTAAATGCAGCCAGTGCTCCGATCTGGTATCTGACATAATTCTTAACTTCATCATGAGAGAGAACCATCTTTCTTCGTCCAAAGCCAAGAAGATCCGGATATCCAGGATGGGCTCCAACCATAACGCCACGTTCCTTTGCCATGCGGACTACCTTATCCATTACCATCGGATTGCCTGCATGCCAGCCATATGCAACATTTGCTGTTGTGACATATTTGATGATCTCTTCATCGCCGCCAAGCTTATATGCGCCAAAGCTCTCACCCATGTCACTGTTTAAGTCGATACTGTACATGTTGCTACCTTTCTTTACTTGTTGAAAGTATAACATGTTAAATAAAAATAATAAAATAGATTATTTTTTCAGAATATATTAATATTTTCTATATTTCTTTTGCAATAAATTTTACTTTTCTTTGATCCGTTCTTTGAAAAGCTGTTGACAAAGATTTTAATATATGATTAAATAGTCATATGAACATTAATTCATATATTCATATAAAAAAACAAACGAATCAGCAAGGAGAGTTCATATGGAAGAAAAATTAAAGAAAGATTCCATGGAGTCCGCAGATTCCTGCGGCTGCGGTCACGAGCATGCGCATCACAGCCATGATGAGCATGAAGAACATCACGATCATGAGCACCATCACCATGATGAGCACTGCGTCTGTGGTTGCGAGAATCATGACCATGAAGATCATGAACATGAATATGAGCATCATCACCACCATGAGCACTGCGGCTGTGGCTGCGAGGATCACGAGCACGAACATCATGCTCACGAGCACCTTCACCACCATGACGAGCACTGTGGTTGTGGTTGCGAGGATCACGAGCACGAACATCATGCTCACGAGCACCTTCACCACCATGACGAGCACTGTGGTTGTGGCTGCGAGGATCACGAGCACGAACATCATGAACATGAGCATCATCATCACCATGACGAGCACTGCGGCTGTGGTTGTGAAGATCATAAACATGAACATCATGAACACGAGCATCATCACCATGACGAGCACTGCAGCTGTGGTTGTGAAGATCATAAACATGAACATCATGAACACGAGCACCTTCACCACCATGACGAGCACTGTGGTTGTGGTTGCGGAGATCATGAGCACCACGATCACTCCCACAATGCTCTCACCGCAAAGCGTGTCTACATTCTGGAGAACCTCGGTTGCGCTCACTGTGCTTCCAAAATGGAGGAACGGATTCAGGCTCTTGAAGGCGTCGAAAGCGCTACCATTACTTTTGCAACAAAACAGCTTCGCTTAGGGGCTGCAGATCCAGACGCTCTGCTTCCGCAGATCCGCAAGATCTGCACATCCATTGAGTCTGAAGTTAAAGTTGTTCCGAGAAATCCAGCTCCGGTAGCTTCCACTGACACAACAACTAAGACCTATCTTCTGGAGAATCTAGGCTGCGCTCACTGCGCTTCCAAAATGGAGGAACAAATTGCAAACCTTGAAGGCATTTCCGAAGCAACCATCACTTTTGCAACAAAACAGCTTCGCTTAACTGCAAAGAATCCGGATCGATACCTGGATCAGATCCGTAAGATCTGTACATCCATTGAATCCGAAGTTCTTGTAAAAGAAAAGGATCCGAAGCCAAAGGCTCAGTCCCCAAAAACAGTGACTCACACAACCGCTTCCAAGAAGAAATTTTTCTCCAAGGAAAACGTAGATATCATCTGCATTATCATCGGTGCAGTACTCTTCGTTGCCGGAGAGATCATGGAACACAAAGGCTTTGGTACCAGTGCCACTCTTCCTGTATTTGTGATCGCATACCTGGCGCTTGGGGGTGTTATCGTTGTAAAAGCTGCCAAAAACATCTCTCACGGACAGATTTTTGACGAAAACTTTCTCATGAGCATTGCAACACTTGCCGCTTTTGCCATCAATGATTCTGCTGAGGCCGTAGGCGTTATGCTCTTTTACCGCATCGGCGAGCTTTTTGAGGAAAAAGCCGTTGAACGAAGCCGCGGGCAGATCATGGATGCCGCAGACCTTCGTCCGGAAGTTGTAAACCTGGTCACAGGCGATGATATCCAGGTAATTCCCTCTGAAGAGGCTCAGATCGGAGACATTCTTCTGGTCCGTCCCGGAGACCGCATCCCTCTTGATGGTATCGTAATTGAGGGAAACAGCCGTATCGACACTTCTCCGATCACAGGAGAGCCTGTACCGGTTGCTGTAAATGAAGGTGATGAGATCACTTCTGGCTGCGTCAACACCTCCGGCCAGCTTAAGATCCGCGTGGAAAAACCTCTGGAAGAATCCATGGTCACTCGTATTCTGGATTCCGTAGAAAACGCGGCAGCAAGCAAACCGAAGATCGACCGCTTTATCACACGTTTTGCCAGGGTTTATACTCCTTGTGTTGTAGGAATCGCAGTGGCAACTGCCATACTCCCATCCCTTGTTACCGGAAACTGGCATTACTGGATCTACACAGCCATTACTTTCCTGGTAATGAGCTGCCCTTGTGCTCTTGTACTTAGTATCCCGCTGGCCTTCTTCTCTGGGATTGGTGCCGGTTCCAAAAAGGGTATCCTTTTCAAGGGTGGCCTTTCCATCGAAGGATTAAGTAAGCTCGGCGCTGTGATCATGGATAAGACCGGTACTATCACAGAGGGTAACTTCCAGCTTCAGAAGGTTGTTGCCACCGGTAAATACACGGAAAATGAACTCCTTTCCATGTGTGCAGGCTGTGAACAGAACTCCACACATCCTATTGCAAACAGCATCGTTGCTGCCGCAAAGGAACGTGAGATCCAATTTGAAAAACCGATCTCCCTGGAAGAAATTTCCGGTCACGGGATCGTTGCGGAAATGCCGGAGGGAAAAGTTCTCTGCGGAAATCGCAAGCTGATGGATAAATTCGGAGTTACAATCGGAGAATTAAAGGAAGCCGCTTACGGCTCTGAAGTATTTATGGCAGTAAACGGAACCTTCGCAGGATATATGCTGATCTCCGATACCATCAAACCTGACGCAAAGGAAGCCATTGCTTCTCTGAAAAAGCTTGGTCTCCACACCGTTATGCTCACTGGAGACTCCGAAGACAGTGCACAGGCTGTAGGAAAAGATGCCGGGATCGATGAGATCTATGCAAAGCTTCTTCCGGAGGATAAGCTCAATGCCCTGAAAAAGGTCCGCCAGGCACATGGAACAGTTATGTTTGTCGGTGACGGTATCAACGACGCTCCTGTTCTTGCAGGTGCTGATGTAGGTGCTGCCATGGGAAGCGGTGCAGATGCTGCCATTGAAGCCGCAGATGCCGTATTTATGAATTCCAATGTAGATGCGATCCCTCAGTCTATCGCCATTGCACGAAGCACAAACCGTATTGCATGGCAGAACGTAATATTTGCCCTGGTGATCAAGATCGCAGTTATGATCCTTGGTCTTGCCGGACATGCCAACATGTGGATGGCCGTATTTGCAGACACTGGCGTTGCCATGATCTGCGTGCTGAATTCCATTCGTATCCTGTATAAAAAATAAGATCCGTTCTGCAGGGCAGATATCCTGCAGCGGATCCCTGTGCATCCATACAACTTCCCCGTGATGCAGAAAAGAATTTGACCGGTGCGTTTTTTTCAGCTACAATAGAAGTTAACAGTTTGGAGGATACGCAAATGAAAAAAACACATATAGATTACCCGATCAATGATGATACACTGTACCGGCTTGCCGACCTGTTCAAGGTTTTCGGTGATCCTACCAGGATCCGTATCCTGTACGTACTTTCTGTGGAAGAACTCTGTGTTCAGGATATTGCCGATCGTCTTTCCATGACCCAGAGTGCCATTTCCCATCAGCTCCGGGTACTGAAGCAGATGTCACTGGTCAAATTTCGAAGAGACGGAAAAACCATTTACTACTCCCTGGCAGACAGCCATGTGGCAACCATCATGAATCAGGGTCTGGAACACGTTACAGAAGAATAACTCATAAAACACAATGCAAAAAGCCAATCTGCTTCCTAATGGAAGAACAGATTGGCTTTTTTTCTCTGCCTTACTCGTGCATCATTTGTATTTATCCCTCGCCCTGTGGTGAAGCACCATCGCTCCGTATGCAGGCATCTTCACCTGAAGAATCCCTGCATCTGCAATATATTCTTCCGGCATTTCCGTATAACCCTCTCCGGAAGAAAGCATCAGACGCTGAAAAACCGTTGCTTCTTTCCGGCTTACACCGGTTTTCCAGGCTGTTACCCTTATGTCTCTCTCCAGATCCTGATTATTAAGGATCACTATGATCTGTTCAGAATCAGAAAAACGACCATAGCTCAAGCCCTGATGATCGTTCCACAGAAATTCCAGGGAACCCTTTGCAAGAATCGGATATGCCTTGTGTATGCAGATCATGCGTTTATGAAAGTCCAGCATCTCCTGGTCTTCTTTTCCCCAGGGATAAGTTCTGCGGTTATCCGGATCTGTAAAGCCGCAGACGCCGGCCTCATCCCCGTAATATACCGTAGGCGAACCAGGCCACGTCATCTGAATCACAACAGCCTCTCTCATGATAGCAGGATTGATGCCTGCAGATGCTGCCTCTGCGCCTGCGTAGGAAAGCCTTCCTACTCTGTGATTGGTCCTTGTCAAAAATCTGGAATGGTCATGGTTTGAAAGCTCATTCATGGCTCCATAAAGCGCGCCCATATGCAAAGACTGCATATGATGCTTCATCGCCCCGATAAAGGCCTCACTGTTGCCATAAAGGTCCTCCCGGTACTCATCACTGTGCTTCTCCATTCCGGTCAGGAACCAGGTTACAGGCTCCATAAAAGCGTCATAGTTCATAACCGTATCCCACTCATCGCCGCGAAGCCAGCTTTCCGGATTTCCGTAGTGTTCTGCAAGGATCACTGCATCAGGATTGGCTTCTTTTACTGTCCTCCGGAACTCTTTCCAGAAGTGATGGTTAAAATCATTACTGTGGCCCAGATCTGCAGCTACATCCAGTCTCCAGCCGTCTACGTTATACGGCGGCGAAACCCATTTTCTGCCCACATCAAGGATCGTCCGGCAAAGCTCCTCAGATTCTTCGTAGTTCAGCTTTGGCAGGGTATCATGGGTCCACCAGCCGTCGTAGGTTGGATTATAGGGCCAGCGGTTCTGATCCTGGAAGCAGAAGAAAGAACGATAAGGGCTGTCCGCCGAAACATAGGCCCCCTCTTCGTAGCCTTCCTGATTTTCGTAGATCCGTTCCCTGTCCATCCATTTATTAAAGGATCCGCAATGGTTAAATACCCCATCCAGGATCACTTTCATCCCTCTTCTGTGAATTTCCTCCACAAGCTCCTGAAAAAGCTTATTACTGGCCTCCAAATTCCGTTTATCGGTCACACGGCGGATATACTTAAGGGCATGACTGTTGTCACTGTCTCCGGGACTTAACAGACCATCACAGTCCTCTACGATCCTTCCGATATGCGGATCGATATGATCGTAATCCTGACAGTCATACTTATGGTTGCTGGGAGAGACAAAGACCGGATTCAGATAGATCACATCTACTCCAAGCTCCTGAAGATAATCCAGCTTATCCATAACTCCCTGAAGATCGCCGCCATAAAATTCCCGGACACCCATCACAGCCGGAACCTTTTCCCAGTTATCCACTTTTACGGAAGTGTCCCCGATATAGAAATATTCCCCTGTTTCCACATCATTGGAAGGATCTCCGTTATAGAAACGATCCACATAAATCTGATACATCACAGCACCCTTCAGCCACTCAGGCACATGATATCCGGGATAGATCTCAAATTCTGTCCTTTCCTCATGTCTGGTGCTTACACCATTTGTATCATAATAACAGGTAACAAGTCCTGAATGGATCTCAAAGTAATATCGTACAAGATTTTTTCCCATTACGATCTGTGCAGTATAATAATCAAAACTTCCGGAAGTTTTTTCCCGCTTCATTTCCAGATATTCTCCGTCATGCACAAGACAGACGTTGTCCACATTATTTCTCTGGGTACGAAAACGGATCGTAACTGTATCACCTTCCCGTGGCTCCACAGGTGTACGGTAATATTCCGTCCCGTCACTGAACATTGCGTCTTTATTTAATACCGGACTCATATTGAGTATATACCGCATCTTCTTTGCAGTCTCCATGCTTTCATATAACATTCTATCTTCCTCATTCCGTTTTTAGTACCATGTTTTAAATATATTATCTTAATTTTTTCCATCCCGCAAGCATATATATCTGTTTTCTCCGTAATCCGTCTTTATTTTTGGGCAGTAAAAAAGGCAGCTGGTTAAGCTGCCTTTTTTGGAGAAGGTATTTCTTCTTATGGGGTGTAGCAAAAACTATATAATGTATTGGGGGGTTTTTACGGTATTTATAGTACCATGTGTCCACCAAAAAGTGTGCACAAAGTTCACAAAATTCAATATTTTTTTTTGTGCATTTTATTCGTTTGTTTTTGCAACCTCTTCTTTTTCTGTTGTAAAAAGTGCTTCAAACTCTTCACGATGTATCTTTTCCTTCTCGAGAAGAAGGGCCGCACAGCTGTGAAGAACACCGATATTCTCACGGATGATGCTCTCTGCATTCTCATGGCACTCACGGATGATACGGGAAATCTCCCCATCAATCTCTCTTGCCACTTCCTCACTGTAGCCTCTGGTATGTGCCAGATCACGGCCGATAAATACCTCATCGTCATCGTTGCCGTAAGCGATCAGACCGATTTTTTCAGACATACCGTATTTCATTACCATAGAGCGTGCAGTCTCTGTGGCACGTTTGATATCATTGGAAGCACCGGTGGTGATATCTCCGAAGATGATCTCCTCAGCCACACGTCCGCCAAGAAGCGTGGTGATATCCTCCAGCATTTTGTTCTTTGTATTAAACATCTCATCATTATCCGGCAGCGGCATGGTGTAGCCGGCAGCTCCCATTCCCGTAGGGATAATGGAAATGGTGTATACCGGATCCATATGAGGAAGTACATGGAACAGGATCGCATGGCCTGCTTCATGATAAGCTGTGATCTTTTTCTCTTTATCAGAGATGACCTTGCTCTTCTTTTCTGCACCGATCCCGACCTTGATGAATGCTTTCTTGATATCCTTCTGCATGATATAAGGACGGCCCTCTTTTGCAGCATCAATGGCAGCTTCGTTAAGAAGATTCTCCAGATCTGCACCTGTAAATCCTGCGGTTGTCTGGGCAATCTGGCGAAGATCCACATCATCTCCCAGCGGTTTGTCCTTGGCATGGACCATAAGGATCTCTTCTCTGCCCTTGACATCTGGGCGTCCCACACCGACTTTACGGTCAAATCGTCCCGGACGGAGGATCGCAGGATCCAGAATATCCACACGGTTGGTCGCTGCCATTACGATGATTCCTTCATTTACTCCAAAACCATCCATCTCTACAAGAAGCTGGTTCAACGTCTGCTCTCTCTCATCGTGGCCGCCGCCCATACCGGTTCCTCTCTGACGGGCTACCGCATCGATCTCATCAATAAAGATGATGCACGGTGCATGACGCTTGCCCTCTTCAAAAAGATCTCGTACACGGGAAGCACCGACACCAACAAACATCTCCACGAAATCGGATCCGGAAATGGAGAAAAACGGAACTCCGGCCTCTCCTGCAACTGCCTTCGCGAGAAGAGTTTTACCTGTTCCCGGAGGGCCCACAAGGATCACTCCTTTCGGGATCCTGGCACCTACCTTGGTATACTTCTGTGGGGATTTCAGGAAATCCACCACTTCCTCCAGATCCTCCTTCTCCTCCTGAAGACCTGCAACATCCTTGAACGTTACTTTCTTATCATCAGGGGACGACATCCTGGCTCTGCTTTTTCCGAAATTCATCATCTTCGCATTGCTTCCGCCGCCTCCAGACATCTGCCGGTTCATCATCATAAAGAAAAAGAGAAGGATCGCGCCGGTAAGCACTACCGGAAGTACTGTTCCGATCATGGAGCTGTCCTTGGGTACATTGCGGATCGTCGGATCGATATCATGTTCTTCAAGAAGCGCCTCCGCTTCCTTTACATCGGTTACGTAGACTGTCTTCTGACCATCTGAAACAATGTTTGCTGTTACATAACCGGTGGGCACTTCTCTGTTCTGATGGATCACCGCATCCGTCACTTTGTCTTCTTCCAGAGCCTTTTCCAGCTGGCCCATTGTGTAGCTGCCCTGGGTAGATACCTGGTCATTGAGATACAGATATCCTGCAATCAGTGCCACAATAAGCAGAAGGTACAGGCCTATCTTACCTGAATGCTTGCTCACTTGGTTAAATCTCCTTTCAGTCCTGAAGCTCCACTACTCCGATGTAAGGAAGGTTTCTGTATTTCTGGGCATAATCAAGTCCGTATCCTACTACAAACTCGTCCGGAATATTGAAGCAGCAGTAATCTACCTCTACATCTGTCACACGTCTCTCCGGTTTGTCAAGAAGTGTACAGAGTCTGATGCTTGCCGGATGTCTGCCCTTCAGGATACGCAGCAGATAGCTTAAGGTTCTGCCTGAATCAATGATATCCTCTACGATCAGAACATCTTTCCCGTCCAGTGGTTGATCCAGATCCTTGACGATCTTTACAACACCGCTGGATTTCGTATCATCACCGTAACTGGACACAGACATGAAATCCAGTGTTACCGGGCGTGTGATCCTCTTGGCAAGCTCACACATAAAGAAAACGCCGCCTTTCAGAACGCAGATCATGTGTACATCTTTTCCGTCATAATCCTTGTTGATCATATCTGCAACTTCCTGGATACGGGCATCTACCTCTTCTTCACTGAGTAAAACCCTGATTTTTTCGCTCATGCTAAAGCTCCTCCTTGGTAATGTAATTCTAACACTCTCCCTGTAGTGGAAGTGATCTTATACTTCTCGTTCATCCGTCCTCCCGGGATCCAGAGTATCTCAGATCCTGCCGCAACAACCGGAAGCCTGTCTCTCATCTCCGCCGGAATCTTCTCATCAATAAAGATCCGGTTCAGCTTCTTTCTTCCGCCTTCACTGTTTACAGTAAGATAATCTCCCTGTCTTCTGGTCCGAACGCATGGACTATTTTTTATTTTATCATAATCAAACCATTTCGTATACTTTTTTTCTTCAATCTTCTGTTTCTTATAAGAAAAAATTTTCGACTCAAAAACTCCGAAAGGACTTTCCAGAATTCCAGGTACCGGAAGCTCCATAGACATTTCTCTGAGACCTGCCGATACTTTTTTTTCAGTGGAAGCAGCGTTCTCTCTGTCTGATGCAGAGTTCTTTTTCAGACATACCCCTCCGTACTGTCGTATTACCCGCAGCGATTTCGGAAGGTTGATATAACGACCGTTTTCTTTTTTTTGAAGCGAAAGGACCTGGTCCACATGAAGAGATGTAAAGTCCTTACGTTTTCCTGACAGTATCTCAAATGCCTCCATCACCGCATATTCCTGAAGGATAGGATCCTGTGCAAAAAATTTTTCATCCAGAAGATAGCCATTTTCTTTCCGGCAGCCTGCCAGAAGCTCCCTTCCCTTTTTCTGAAGATACGAATCTGCCTCTGCCAGAACCCGTGCGGTTTCTGCCATATGCTCCACCGCTTTTGCATTGATCTTCTGTTCCATAGCCGGAAGAATATGGTTACGGATCCGGTTTCTTGTATAGTCATCTGAAAGATTGCTGCTATCTGTGATATAGGAAATACCTCTCTCTTTCAGATAATTGACGATCTCCTTCCGTTCTAAACACAAAACCGGCCGGATGATCTCACCATTTACCGCCTGTATCCCGGAAAGTCCCCGGATACCGGTTCCCCTTGCCAGATGATGCAGCATAGTCTCTGCCAGATCGTTGCGATTATGTGCCAGCGCAACCCGGAACTGTCCGTTCTTTTTTGACTGTTCTCCGTAAAAACCAAGTCTCTTTTTTTCCTCCTGAAACGCCTGTTTTCGCACGATCCTTCCTGTTTCTTCTTCTCCCAGCTTCCACTTTCCGGAAAGCTCCGGAACCGGATAATGCCTGGACCGGAAAGGGATTCCCCAATCCCGGCAGATTTTTTCCACAAACTGCTCATCCCGGTCCGCCTCCTGGCCCCGGATCCCATGATGGACATGAACCACTTCCATGGAAAAACCGATCTCTTTCTGAAGACTTTTCAAAATATGAAGCATTGCTATGGAATCCGCCCCTCCGGAAACCCCTGCCACAACCATATCCTCTGCTTTCAGCATCCGATTGTCTCTGATATATTTTCTTACACGTGTGATCATTTTTTCTCCTGTAACCAAAAATACTCTATTTTTTCCACAATCCTGCCACAACTACTGTCATATCATCCCTGGCATGATAATCACTGTATCCCAGGACCCTTTCCAGTATTCCCCGTCCCATCTCCCTGGGCTCTTTTTCCCGGACATCCATAATGATCTCCTTCATGGTTTCCTCTTCCCGTTCTGTAGGAAGTGCATCCAGAACTCCATCTGTCATCATGATCAGATAATCTCCATGATAAAGCTTCCTTGAGGCAGTATCAAAATCCAGCTGCTGGACCAAGCCTGCTGCAAGATTTTCCGAAGCAATGGATTCCACCCAGTGATCTCTTTTAATAAATGTGGAAGACGCCCCTGCTTTCAGAAAATCACAGATCCCGGTATAAAGATCCACCGCACAGATATCGACAGTAGAAAACATCCCTTCCCGTCCTTTCAATAACAGTGCGGAATTCACCATTCTGGCAGCTGTCTCCTGAGAAAAGCCAGATTCCAGAAACTGTTCCAAAAGTTCTACCACGATCTCGCTTTCTTTAAACGCTTCTATTCCAGAACCCATCCCATCAGACAGACAGAGAAAAAACCTGCCATCCTCTTCCTGACGACAGATATAATTGTCTCCGGAAACCTTTTCCGCTTCTCTTGTAAGCCGCGCTACTCCGTAAAGCATCTGATAACTGACATCCTCCACAAAATGGACCATACGAAAATCTCCATTTACAATACTGCGGCTGTCGGCGTCCGGCGTCATGGAGCTTCCGCAGATCCTGGACAGGATCTGTGCGATCTCTGTCATGGAAACACACTGTCCGCTCCTGGCTCTCAGATTCAGAAATATCTGCCGTCTTCCTTCGATCTTATCCATGACCCAGACATTCTTTACAAGTACATGCTTTTTACGAAGAGCCTTTTTCAGATCTTCCTGAAACTGCGGATCTGCCGGCATGATATCATACAGCTCTTCTGCCATATGATCCATGATCCTCGAGATTTCCGTCAGCTGCTGTGCAACTGCAAGCCGGCTTTCGATCATCCGGTTATCCCACACGAGATTCTGCCTTTCTTCACGAAATCCCTCATTCAGGACCTGAAAATACTGGGCGGAACGGCCACATGCTCCCATCCATTCACTGCGTGCTCTCTGGATACTCTCTTCATTGCCTTCCTCCATGGTACGGATCATATTCTCACTGCCCCGCATGGTTTCCCCGGCACGCTCTCCCCAGCAGATCTCTCTCTGATAACATCTGGAACATACAGCCGCACTGGTGTCCGATATGATACGGTTCAGTTGTCCTCCGCTCAAAAATTCCTTACGGTAAGGCATTCCGTAGAATGTATCCGCAAGCTTCCGGAAGGATGCTGCATACCGTTCCACTTTTTCCTTCTGGGGATGGCTTTCACAAAGCGGCAGCATTTCTTCTTTTTCCTTCGTTTTTCCCGAAAAGACAGTTTTTGCCATGTCCCGGAGTATCAGCAGTATGCTGACTACGAGCATGGCAATGATCCATTCCTGCATATTTTCCCCTCCCCTTATAACCTTCACTGACTGAACATTATAAAGGAAGATCCCTGAAATATCTGTCAAAGCCGCACGAAAATGTCAAAAAAAATTTCGTCGAAACCTTTGATTTTCAGCTATTTTTCTTCCTGAAACACGATCTCGTTGTCTTTCACAAGTCCCAGCTTCTCACGAGCCGCCTCTTCCACATATTCGTCGGTCTTCATATGTTCTTTCTCTGCTTCGATCTCCTTGGTACGTTCCTTCTCACTTTCAATGGACTTCTCCAGTGCTGTAGCTTTGGAATCATAATAATCCCTGCGCCGTTCCAGAGTCTTACTCTGCAGCATAAGGCTTCCCAGCAACACCAGTGCGATCACCATGATCCCCGCCATGCCAAGATAATTATATCCGATCCTTTTTTTTTCTTTTCCATTTTTTGGATTTTTCAATCTGCTGCTCCTTTTTTACACAATCTGATCTCTTTACCTTTTACGAGCTTATACATCCAAATTTTACAACTTCTTCAAAAAAATATCAACCGGTTTGCTGTCATTTTAGCTTTAATGGAACAGTCTTTTTAAAAGGGATCCTTCTTTTTTGTCCTTTTTCCTGCCAAGATAGGTAAGACTGTCGATTTTTCCCTCCAAGCTAAGCTGCCCGCTTTTCAAATCAAGATGTTTTACATGAAGTCCTTCGCCTTTTATGGATAACTTTCCTTCCTCTGTATGCAGCAGTATTTCTTTTTCATCGAAAGAGATCACCTCCCGGATTCCCGTTATGGTGCCGCCTTTCTGCCGCTCCAGCATCAGACTGTGAAATGCTGCCGGTTTCTTCTCGTCCAATCCATACCTCCCTGGGGATGATTTCTCTTTTATTTTATGAAAAATCCATCCGGAATAGACCATCAAGCCCAAACGGCAGCTGTCCCTGCATCAGATATAGCGGAACATGCTTTCCACCTCATCCTTTTTTACCGTTTCCTTAACTTCCAGGACTTCAACCTTTACATTACGGCTTCCAAACTGGATCTCCACAGTGTCACCGGTCTTTACCTGTACAGAAGCCTTGGCCGGCTTGTCATTGACCAGAACTCTTCCTGCATCGCAGGCTTCATTTGCCACCGTACGGCGTTTGATCAGTCTGGATACTTTCAGATATTTATCAAGACGCATAATTTTTCCTCCTAAAAAAGCAGGGGAAACCAAAAACCGGTTTCCCCTGCCGTTATCACTCTGAACCAACAGATTATTTACCGTTGACAACGTCCTTTAAAGCTTTTCCTGCTTTGAACTTCGGAGACTTGGAAGCCTCGATCGTCATGGTCTCACCAGTCTGAGGATTTCTTCCCTCTCTTGCAGCTCTTGTGCTTACTTCGAAAGTTCCAAATCCAACCAGCTGAATCTTCTCGCCTTTTTTCAGTTCATCTGTTACAACATCGATAAAAGATTTCAGAACAGCTTCTACATCTTTCTTGGAAAGATTGGTGTCTTTCGCCATTGCTGCCACTAACTCTGTTTTATTCATGGTGTTTCCTCCTATAATTGATGTTCTCTTATTTTTGACTTTGCTTTATATATATACCGCTTTTGGCTTATAATGTCAAGGTTTTTCGCATATTACAGGCGGAATGTGACCATTTTATCATTTCATGGAATCAACCATTTCAAGAACAGCCTTGCCCATTGCATCGGATTTCTCGTCTGCATCTGCAAGAGATGTTCCCTTAACGCCATAATAGAATTTAACCTTAGGCTCTGTTCCGGACGGTCTTACGCAAACCCATGCATCATCGGTAAGCTCATAGTAGAGAACATTGGAATTCGGAAGTCCTGTCGGCTTCTTCTCACCTGTTGCAAGATCTGTGATCTCATCCAGCTTGTAGTCACGTACAGCAGTCACCTTATGTCCGGCAAACTCAGCAGGCGGATTCTGACGAAGTGTTGTCATGATCTCCTGGATCTTCTGAAGACCCTCGATACCCTTCATGGTAACTGCCTGAATGGCATCCTTATAGTAACCGAACTCCTCATACATATCGATCATTGCATCCCAGAGAGTCTTGCCCTGTGTCTTATAGTAAGCAGCAGCTTCGCAAAGTGCCATGGTAGCAACAATGGCATCCTTGTCTCTTGCATAGGTTCCGATCAGGCAACCGTAGCTCTCCTCAAATCCGAAAAGATATGTACCCTTGCCACTGTTCTCAAATCCGAGGATCTGCTGTCCGATGTATTTGAATCCGGTAAGTACTTCAATAAGATTCACGTTGTATCCCTTGGCAATGGCATCTGCCAGGTTTGTTGTAACGATAGTCTTTACAAGAGCTCCGTCCTCCGGAAGGCTTCCGTTTACAGCCTTTCTCTGGCTCAGCTCATAGTTTGCAAGAAGGCATCCGGACATGTTACCGGTAAGATCATGATACTCTCCGTTTTTATCCTTTACGCGGACGCCAAGACGGTCTGCATCCGGGTCTGTGGCAAGTACGATGTCTGCATCCACTTCCTTCGCAAGCTTCAGGCCAAGCTCAAATGCCTCTGCTGCCTCCGGGTTCGGATAGCTGACTGTCGGGAAATCCCCGTTCGGAAGCTCCTGCTCCGGTACTACATATACATTCTCAAATCCAAGCTCTTTAAGGATCCTTCTGGCCGGGATATTGCCGGTTCCGTGAAGAGGTGTGTAAACGATCTTCAGGTTCCTGCCCTCTGCCTGGATTGCATCCATATGGATGATCTGTTTCTTAAGCTCTGCCATGTAAGCATCATCGACAGCCTGTCCGATCACTTCGAAAAGTCCTGCCTTTACTGCGTCTTCCTTGTCCATGGTCTTTACGGTATTCCAGTCGGAGATCGCCTTTACCTCGCCCATGATACCGGAATCATGAGGTGGTGTGATCTGCGCGCCGTCCTCCCAGTAAACCTTGTATCCGTTGTATTCCGGAGGATTGTGGCTGGCTGTTACGTTGATACCTGCCACACAGCCCAGATGACGTACTGCAAAGGAAAGCTCCGGTGTCGGACGAAGTGTCTCAAAGATATAAGCCTTGATCCCGTTTGCTGCCAGGCAAAGTGCTGCTTCCTGGGCAAACTCCGGTGACATATGACGGGAATCATATGCGATAGCAACTCCCTGGGATTTCTTGTCAACCTTGGCAATATAGTTGGCAAGCCCCTGGGTTGCTCTTCTTACCACATAAATATTCATACGGTTGGTACCTGCGCCGATGATACCACGCAGGCCTGCCGTACCAAACTCAAGATCCATATAAAAACGCTCTTTGATCTCATTTTCGTCGTCTTTGATCGCTTTCAATTCTTCTTTTGTCGCCTCATCGAAGTATGGGTTTTCAAGCCACTGATTATAGATTTCTTTATAATCCATGTTCCAAAATACCTCCCTGTTTCTTTATATAAGATACTTAATATTATATAACAATTTTCAGAAAAAGGGAAGTTTTGTTTTTGTCACATTCAGAATCATTACTGTCTGAAGCACTGTTTTGAAAATTCCTCCCACTGTTTTTTCTGATGGATCAAGGTTCTCAGCTTTTCCACATTTTTTCCGGAGATCACAGCCTTGTTATGTGTATAATAATGATTTGCCAGTTTCCAGTATTTTTCCGGATAACAGAACCGGACTCTCAGATTCTGCCACTCAGACTCCGAGAGCGGTCGTACGGAATCATATGCAGAAAGCATCTTCTGCGCGAGGTGCAGATCCCAGCTGTATTTCTCCAGGATTTTCCGCATAAATCGGTACAGATCTGCCATCTGCACATCAAAGCTCCAGTGACTGAAATTCGTCACCGCTGTGTTTTTCCCAAGTATCAGCACATTATGCTGATTATATTCGCCATGACAGATACTGCCACTTTGAAGAGACTGCTGCCGCAGATTTTTATAATCCGTGGTTTCCAGCATAGCTGCCGCTTCTTCTCCTTTTTGCAGAAACCATTCCACGCTTTTCAGATAATCCTTCTCAAAAGAATTGACCGCTCCTTTTTTTCGGATAAAACGGCGTATTTTTTTCATTTCCTGATTATGCCGGATATATTCTTCCTGCAGATTTCTTCCCGCATAATCCATTTCCACAGGAAGCTGCATGATCTTGTGGATCTGTGCCAGAGTCCGGATGCTTTTTAAAATATCGTTTTCGGATCTCGTGTCACATTCCCGTCCCTCAAACCAGATCTGTGCAGTATATGGAACAGAATCTTTGTCCCTGCTTACCAGTACGCCTTCCCTGTTTCTGAGATAGGCGTCCACAAGACAGTTCTGTTCTTTCATTTTTTCAAGAAGCTGCTGCTGCATGGAAAGCTTTTTTTCCGAGCCATGAAATTCCCGGAGTATCACCGGACCTTTTTCTGTCCGGCACAGAAGTGCCCCCCGCACCCTGCCGGAGAATGAAGCCGTAAGCCCATACTGCTCCAGCACGCTCAACCCATAATCATACAAAAAAGTTCCCCCCTGCCTTATTTTACGTTCTATTTTATGCAGGGGGGATTTTTGTTATTCTATTCGGTTTTTATGCTGTCTTTTTCTGCTGTTTCAAGAAGTTTTTCTTTTGTATTAAGGGTTGGATCTTTCAGCACACAGTCAAGAAGTCTTTCGAGCAGTGCTCCCAGTGCCGGTCCAGCCGGATGTCCTGCCTTTATAAGATCCTTTCCGGAAACTGCCAGGGTTTTCAGAGATGTACATTCACCTCTTTCAAGGATTCCCTGATAAGCTTCCGTCACACCGCTTAACCGCGCCAGCTTCTCCTCCCTCCTGTAAGTACTCTGGGATAAAAGATCTGCCTTCTGCACTTTCAGATACAGCGGAAAAAGCTCTTCTCCGATAAGATTCACAGCTCTCCGCACATCCTCGGCGTCCGGAGTGGGACGAAGATCATGATACCGGATCAGACGACAGGTATTTCGGATCGTTACATTATCAAATTTCAGACGGCGCAGGATCTTTCCTGCCAGCTTTTCGCCTGCCGGTCCGTGAGTCTTAAAGTGGTCTCTTCCATTCTCATCTGTCTTTTTTACAACCGGCTTGGCAATGTCATGAAGAAGCATGGTGATACGAAGAAGCCTGTCATTCTCGATCTCCGTAAGGCTTTTCAGGATGTGCTCGCCTACGCTGCAGCAGTGATGGGGGGTATTCTGCGCTGTTTCCATACAGGCATCAAATTCCGGAAGAAATTCCCGGGTAAGGCCTGTCTCCCAAGCTGTCCGGAGGTAATCCGGATGATCGGATACCAGAAGCTTTACAAGCTCTGTCTGGATACGCTCTGCACTGACATGCTCCAGGTTCCCCGACATCCGCGCCAGTGCCGCTTTCGTATTCTCCTCCACAGTAAAACCAAGCTGTGCGGAAAAACGCACTGCACGGAGCATCCGAAGAGCATCCTCTGTAAAACGTTCCACCGGATCCCCGACACAACGGATGATCTTCCTATTGATATCCTCCATTCCGCCAAACAGATCCACCAGTCCATGCTCCGGATGATAAGCCATGGCGTTAATGGTAAAATCTCTTCGTTTCAGATCTTCCTCAAGACTCCTGGTAAAGGTCACGGCATCCGGGTGACGGCCATCATGATATTCTCCGTCCACACGGTAGGTTGTCACCTCAAAGCCCTCTTTGCCCATCATTACAGTTACTGTTCCATGCTGGATCCCCGTATCTACAGTTCTGTGAAAAAGCTCCTTCACCTGCTCTGGAAGTGCGGAGGTAGTGATATCCCAGTCCCCAGGCACCCGGTCCAGGATGGAATCCCGGACACAGCCGCCAACAACATATGCCTCATAGCCGGCTTCATTGAGAATATGCAGGATCTGTTCTGCTTTTTGTGGTATGTTAATCGTCATAATAACTCCTCTTGATGATCGCTGCTGTCCGTTCAAAACACGTTTACATTTTGCTGTATTATCTCCATGTCAGCAGCCGAATAATATTCTGATATGTTTTCCTTAACGCTATTATAACATAGATTCATAAAAACAGCGGAGCATATTTTGCCCCGCCGTTGTTTCTGCAATATGGTTCCTGTTCACTCCGTTCTCAGTAACACGCTTCGCGATGCACAGAATTTATGCTGATCGCATAAATTCGCGCGGTATGTCTCGGGTTTTCTGTGACCTTCGCTCACACAAAACACCTCGCGGGACATTACCAGTGAACAGTAACGCAATATGATCATCCCACTTTTTTGAAGTGGCCTGCTGTGTTTTTTTAGTATGCACGTCCCCAGTAAACCATTTTCTTAGCCGGTTTTCCGCAGCATACGCAAACGTCACTTAACTGCTCCTGCTCAAACGGCATACATCTGGATGTTGCCTGGAAATCTTCCTTGATCTTGTCTTCACATGCACGATCACCGCACCACATAGCTTTGATGAATCCCGGTTTGCTGTTGATGATCTCACCGAACTCCTCATAATTCTTTGCTACGTAAGTATGTGCCTCTCTGTGTGCACGTGCGCGCTCCAGCATATCATGCTGAATGGTATCCAGAAGCTCTTTTACCTTATCTGCAAGTTCCTCGAAGGATACTGTGTATTTCTCACGGGTATCTCTTCTGCAGAGAACTGCCTGACCGTTCTCGATATCCTTCGGGCCACATTCCACACGAAGCGGGATACCACGCATCTCCTGCTCAGCAAACTTGAATCCCGGGCTCTTGTCTGTAGCGTCAACCTTTGCACGGATGCCTGCTGCCTTCAGTGCTGCAAGAAGCTCGTCAGCCTTCTCCATAACCCCTTCTTTACGCTGCTGGATCGGGATGATCACAGTCTGTACCGGAGCGATCCTCGGAGGAAGAACAAGTCCGCTGTTATCACCGTGAACCATGATGATCGCACCGATCATACGGGTTGTCATTCCCCAGGATGTCTGGTGAACATATTTCAGTGTATTATCTTTATCTGTGTACTGGATTCCGAATGCTTTGGCAAAGCCATCTCCAAAGTTATGGCTTGTACCGGACTGGAGAGCCTTACCGTCGTGCATCAGAGATTCGATGGTATAAGTAGCCTCAGCACCTGCAAATTTCTCCTTGTCTGTCTTCTGGCCTTTGATGACCGGAATCGCAAGAACTTCCTCGCAGAAGTCTGCATAGATGTTCAGCATCTGGATGGTACGCTGCTCCGCTTCCTCAGCTGTTGCATGAGCAGTATGTCCCTCCTGCCACAGGAACTCTCTGGAACGAAGGAAGGGACGTGTTGTCTTCTCCCAACGGACAACGGAACACCACTGATTATATACCTTTGGAAGATCTCTGTGGGACTGGATCTCTTTCTGGTAGAAATCGCAGAACAGAGTCTCAGAAGTCGGACGCACGCAAAGTCTCTCCTGCAGCGGATCAAGGCCGCCATGAGTCACCCATGCAACCTCCGGAGCAAAACCTTCTACATGATCTTTCTCTTTATCAAGAAGAGACTCCGGGATAAAGATCGGCATGTAAACGTTCTCTACACCGGTTTCTTTAAATCTGCGGTCAAGCTCATGCTGGATATTCTCCCAGATCGCATAACCTGCAGGTTTGATCGCCATACAGCCCTTAACACTTGTATAGCCACAGAGCTCAGCCTTCTTAACAACGTCTGTATACCACTGAGCAAAATCCTCATCCATAGATGTGATGGCCTGTACTAATTTCTTTTCTTTTGCCATGATAAATCTCCTTTTTCTTGTGATCTGTTACATATTGCCGGCTGTCAGGCAGCCACAGCAATCCGGAATCCTTCCAGCTTACTCTTCTGTCCCATAAACCGTACACTGTATTTACAATCCTGTTTTACGGACAAAAAATAAGCCATCCAAATCCCTCACAAGGGACCGAATGACTTCGGCGGTACCACCCCAGTTAACAGCCTGAAAAGCTGTTCTCTCAACACCCGTTAACGCCGGAAACACACGCCACGCTTCAATCACGCAGAGCTCCGAGGCCGGTTCCACAGTTCACGCACAGGATCCTTCCACCAAAGCAGATCCCTCTCTGAGATAATTCCCTGTGTACTATTCTCATCATCGCCGTATCTTTGATATATTTTAGGCGAAAACCGCCTCAAAGTCAACCCCAAACAAAAAAATATAACAAGTCTCTCTGCTATGAGTTACTGCTCACTCCGTTCTCAGTAACACGCTTCGCGATGCACAGAATTTATGCTAATCGCATAAATTCGCGCGGTATGTCTCGGGTTTTCTGTGATCTTCGCTCACAAAAAACACCTCGCGGAACATTGCCAGTGAACAGTAACTGCTATGCTCCTATTCCTTCACAGACACAGCCGGCATCTCCAGATACCTGTTCAGATCTTCTGTGAGAATATGGAGCTTAGTTCTGGTATCCTGTTCCTGGTACGTCAGCCGGCCTGCGATCCTGGTGATATAATCCTCTTCTTCGATGATCTCACAGGTCTCAGGAAAATTGATATCATAATACTGTGCAAGATAAGATACCCAGTAATCCACCGGCACATGTCTGTCTGCGGATAACACGGATTCTCTTCTGAGACAGGACTCCCACACTGCCGGTGAGATCAGCCCTTCTCCTGCAACCTCTTCTGATACACCAAGCATGGCCTCTATTGACGCCTCCAGCTTTACTCTGCAGTTATCCAGCTTATCGGCATCCCGGATCAGTTTTGCATGGAAAAGTGTTCTTGCATCGTGGATTCCTTCCAGTTTGAAATCACTGTGCTTCCGAATTGCTGCATCGATCAGCTCATCAAATTTATCATCCTCCACGAAACGCCGGATCAGCTTCTCCTCCCCGAAGAGAAGTTCTGCCCCGAACACGGCATGATCCATGGTTCCCGGCTCAAAGCTGTGAAATCTACGGATCTGCTCAAAACGGCCAATATCATGAAGCAGACCGATCAGCTCCGCAAGTTCCACATCTTCACCGGAACATTCCATTTTTCTGGCAATCTCTCCTGCGTATTTCACCACGCCATAGGTATGTACGATCTTCAGACAGATCTGTTCGTCCTCCCGGTCGTATTCATCCAGATATTTTTCGAATTCCTGTTTTGCATGTGCAATGTCGATCATTCTGCCACACCCCTTCTTCTTTTGTTCATTCTGTAGCTCTGTAAACACTCTGTATTTATTATATCGAAGGTCTCTGACAAATTCTACTGTATTTCCCGGAATTTTAAATCTTCTCGCTGCTGCCGAATGACTTCCCTGCTCAAGGAGCCAATTATACCCTTCGTTTCCGGAAATGATATCCGGAACAACATGGGCAACACCGCCCTCCTCTGTCTGGTCTGCCTCCACATCACGGAGCCATTTTCGGTAGAAGGAATAGGTATTTTCAAGGAAGCATGCCGTACGGCAGAAGATTTCTGCATCACCGGTCCATCCAAGACGCGCATCTCTCTGTGGTGTCTCAAAAATATTTTTTGGTTTTACTTCCTCCATAAGGGAAACCTGTCCGGTAAACCGTTTTTTCCGGTTTCTTCTATTCATACTTTACGATTTCTTTCCGCAGCCGCTTCATGATCCGCTTTTCCAGGCGGGAAATGTAGGATTGTGAAATTCCTAAAAGATCCGCTACCTCCTTCTGTGTTTTCTCGCTTCCTTCCCGGTTTCCGATGCCGAATCGCAGACGGATGATCATCTGTTCCCGCTTTGTCAGTTTGCTGATGGCTTTTCCAAGAAGTGCGATCTCCACCTCATCTTCCAGACGTCTGGAGATCACATCGTCATCCGTTCCCAGGATATCCGAAAGCAGCAACTCATTTCCATCCCAATCCACATTCAGCGGCTCATCAATGGAAACCTCCATCTTTGTTTTGCTGTTTCTCCTCAGATACATCAGGATCTCATTTTCGATACATCGTGATGCATAGGTAGCAAGCTTGATATTTTTTACCGGATCAAAGGTATTGATAGCCTTTATGAGCCCTATGGTTCCGATGGAGATCAGATCCTCCACACCTACCCCTGTATTATCAAATTTCTTTGCAATATAAACCACCAGCCGTAGATTGTGCTCGATCAGAACCGACTTTCCCTCTTTTTCCTTTTCTGTTCCCAGCATTTCGATCACTTCAGCCTCCCGTTCCGCTGACAACGGCGCCGGAAGGATATCATTTCCACCAATATAAAAAACCTCTCCCGGACGATTGAACATAAATTTCCGGATCACCTGAAACGGATAGGATCTTGCAGCTGCTCTGTTCATAACATAAGCCCCCTTCTCAATTTAATAGTCTGGAATTCAAAAGTATCTCGTACTCTTCTCCCAAAGCTGAGGGCTCGGATGTTATGGCAAGCACCGGTTTTCCTACATGTACCACCCTTTCGGGAGTCTGGATCAGAAGTTCATCAAGTATCACTGCCAGCAGCAGTCCTTTTTTTCCATCTGCGGTATGACAGCTCAGAAAATGCGGCTGCAGACTGACAAATCCTGTATTTTCCAGTGCCTCTGGTTTATCTTTAATGTCCATCAGTTTTTTCACCTGCTCTTTCGATATCAGGCTTCCCAAAAGTTCCTGTTTGATGATCGATACCGGCTGTTTTTTCACAGGATCCATAAGGAGATTTCCGGTATCATAAAAGCCGTATGTCTGCTGCAGCTTCCCCTGATATTTCAAAGTGACCGGAAAAATATTTCTTCTTCCAAACCGGAAGGTCTCGGTCACACATCCCAGAGTATAAAGTGTGCCATAAATCCCTGCCAGAAAAAGCAGAAATATTTTCACCGTCATGGTTCTTTCCGTTTCCAGTGCCTGATAGATCCCGCCAACCACAAAAGCTGTGAAATACAGAGCCAGAATGGTTTTTACAAGAAGGCCGCCTTTTTTCAGTCGAAAAGCAAACGACGCCATAAAAAAAGCGCAGCCGCCATGGATCAGTACAGCGGCAGGAAAAATGATCTTAAAAGGTACACATACAAGCAGGCAGGATACAAAAGATCCAAAGGCAGCGGATATCACACATCTTCTGCGTTTCCCGTCAAGATGCAGAAATTTTCCCACAAGTCTTAAAAGCATGTAATCCATAAGGAAATTCGTCATAAAAACGATATCTATGTACATCCTCTGATACATAAGCTTCCCCCACTGCTGTTTCGTCTGCCATCGATTCTCAACTTTGGTAAGTGTATTTATTATAGGGCAGGCTCTTTGCATATTTTGTCAAATCCGGATGTCGATTCTTCTAACTTATCGGGTCGTTTCTGTCTGTCTCGACATTTATAGATTTTTTCTATGAATCGGCGACAAAAATGTATAAATTTCCGTACAATATTTGTATTTGTTGATTTTCGCACTTTATAGTGCTAAAATATTTTTTATTATATTTCGTAAAGAAATTCTATTATATGAGATACAGGAGGGAATCGAACAATGATCAATATTACCGGACATACCGGGCTTACCGGCCTTCTGGGAAGCCCCGTGGCACACAGCGTATCACCTTTAATGCACAATGAGGCATTCCGTTATCTTGGACTTGATTATGTGTATCTCTGTTTTGATGTAACAGAGGAGACCCTTCCCCAGGCTGTGGAAGGACTGAAAGCCTGTGGGATCAAGGGCTTTAACCTGACCATGCCAAACAAGAATAAGATCGTGGAGCTTCTGGACGAACTTTCTCCCACTGCCCAGCTGATCGGAGCGGTAAATACCGTACGCAACGACAATGGAAAATTAAAGGGATTTAATACTGATGGTTATGGATTTACCCAGTCTGCCAGAGATGCCGGCTGTGATGTAAAGGGGCGCACCATCACCGTTATGGGTGTCGGCGGTGCCGGAATGGCGATTTGCGGCCAGTCCGCCCTGGAGGGTGCAAAAAAGATCCATGTTTTTGCACGTCCTACCAGCCGTTACTGGGAACGTGCTGCTGCCATGGCAGAAAAAATGTCTCATATGACAGAATGTGAGATGATCCTTCATGAGATGGATGATCACACTGCGCTGAAGGACGCACTGGAGGAAAGCAATCTCCTCATCAATGCAACTTCTGTGGGAATGGTTCCGGATGTGACAGGCACCGTGATCCCGGACAAGGCTCTGTTCCATCCGGAGCTTACCGTAGCCGATGTTGTATATGAACCAAGAGAAACAAGACTTCTCAGGGAAGCCCGGGAAGCCGGATGTCCGACCTTTAACGGAATGTACATGCTGCTCCACCAGGGTGTAAAGGCTTTCCACATCTGGACCGGACTGGACATGCCGGTTGAGCTCGTCAGGGAGAAATATTTTAAATAATTCATCCCTGTTAATACACGATCCGCATATTAATTCCCTGTGGGAAATCTCCGTATTTTTCTCCGAAGAGATTGATTCCGCCCTGATTTACAGCATCCGGACGCACTCCAATCCTCAGAGAAATATACGGTTTTCCTGACAAGCGCACGGTTTCCAGTATATTCTCATCGGTTACCCTGATCTCATTGATGTAACATCCATCTTTTCGCAGAGAAACTCCCGTCATAAATCCATACTGTGTCAGACCTATGGGCCATACATTTGGTGTCAGTCTTCCTCTTCTCGCTCCCAGATCTCCCGGACATGTATAAGTCCCAATCTCTGTTCTATTGACAGAAAAAGTAATATCCGACGGCCACTGGGCATTATATCCAGGTGCTTCCGAACAGAGTTCCATGGAAAAATTCATCTCCCGGATATTCCAGAGGGGATTTATTTTATTGGGAAAACGATATTCTATATAGCCCCGGCTGAACCAGATCAGCTGCGCCTGCTGCCTGTCCGTCGAATAAAAAGACCTTGGATCATCAAAAGTATCAATTACCCCGTTCATTCCCGCCAGGCCACAGGAAGGTTCCACCTGAAAATCTGTATAATTTCCAAGGGGCATCTGGTATACCAGCGTATTTTCCGCCGCGCTGATATCCGTATCATACGCTTCCAGATGAAACGAAATAAAATCGCACATGCAGACTCTCATGGAGCCATGAATTCCCGGCTGGCTTTCTGTAGATACCAGATGAGCATCCTCCAGACAGCGGATATGCAGCGCTGTTGAAGACAACGGGATTCCCAGTCTCCTGGAAATTTCCTGCAGTGACAACGGATGCACCTTTATCAGATTCAAAATATCAATCCGTACCGCTGAAGACAGCGCCTTTCCGATTGCTGTGATCCATGGTTTGTGACTCTCTGTTGACAGGTTCAGTTCCAGTTCCTTTTCTGTTGTAATTCCCTGACTGATTCTTTCTTCCGCCATTCTTTTTCCTCCGTTTCAAGATTCATGTAATGAATATCTGCTTCTTTTCTTATTTATTTCATTATTTATGTAATAAACATCATTTTTTCAAAAATATATACAAATTGCATTATATATTCTTGTTACAATCGCAGATTTGCGTCATTTTGCATTAAAACCATTGATTTTTTCGAATTTTATGACTACAATTATGAGTATAAAAAAGAGAAAAAACTTTTTGAAGCTTCGTTTTTTCCTCTACTTCCAGTAATTATGTAATAAATTTATTAACCCTATTATATGGCAGCCAGCGTAACCTGACAACATTCTTTTTATATCCCGGGCAATACCCATTACGGATATTTCAATATTGATTTTACTCAAAGAAAGGATTTAACTCTATGAGAAATGAATATCCGCGCCCTGATTTCATCCGGGAGAAATGGATGCCTTTAAATGGTACCTGGAATTTTCAGGACGTAACCGACAAAACTCCCGTAAAAATCCAGGTTCCCTTCCCGCCCCAGAGCAGACTCAGCGGGTTTCAGAAAGAACTTACTTCTGACAGAATCACCTATCAGCGAAATTTTTTTATCCCGGCAGAGTGGATCGGTCAGAGAATTCTTCTTCACTTCGGAGCTGTTGACTACAAATGCAGCGTATTTATCAACGATCATTGTGTCGGCTTTCATGAAGGCGGTCAGTCCTCCTTCACCTTTGATATCACAGATTTTCTTTCCGGAGGTGAAGAAACACTCACCGTGGCAGTTACCGATTACCTGCATGATGAAACCGTTCCCAGAGGCAAACAGTTCTGGAAATCATCCGGCGAGTTTATCTGGTACACGCAGTCCAGCGGCATCTGGCAGTCCGTATGGCTGGAGCCGGTAAATGAAGCTCACCTGGAATGGATTCATTTTACTCCGGATATTGATCAGGGTACTGTAGAAATCACTTATTTGCTTTCCGACTGCACTGTTTTTCCATGTGAACTGGAATGGGATATCCGGTTTAAGAACAATCTGGTTTCTCACGGTTCCCTTACTGTTTCCGAAAAACGCGGAAAGATCATTGTTGATATTTTCAAAAACAAGGCACTGCGCGGTTCCTTCCACTTTACCGGATGGTACTGGTCTCCGGAACATCCGAATCTTTTTACAGTAAGTGCACTTCTGAAATCCAGAAATATCCTTCTGGATCAGGTGGAAACTTACTTCGGAATGCGTAAGGTGCACGTCCACGACGGCAGAGTTTATCTTAACAATCAGCCTTATTATCAGAAACTGCTTCTGGATCAGGGCTACTGGAAGGACGGACTTGTTACCGCCCCATCCGAAGAAAACTATATCCAGGATATTCAGAAAGCCAAGGAAATGGGATTTAATGGCTGCCGTAAACATGAAAAAGCAGAAGATCCTCTCTTTCTTTACTGGGCCGATAAACTTGGATTTCTCGTATGGGAAAGCACCGCCAGTTTCTGGAGTTTTTCTCCGCAGTCAGCAGGTGTTTTTTCCCAGGAATGGACCCGTACCATACAGAGAGACTACAATCACCCCTGCATTATTCTGTGGAACATGATGAACGAAAGCTGGGGAGTCCCCAGACTTTACGATAACACACAACAACAACATTTTGCGCGGTCTCTGTATCATCTGGCTCATGGCCTGGATCCTTCCAGACTTGTAATCGCCAATGATGGATGGGAAATGACGGAAAATGACATCTGTGCATTTCACTCCTACAAACACGGATCTCCGGATAACCCGGATGCTCAGGCCGCATTTTCTCTGGGACTTCAATCCCTTTCCGGACTTGAAAGCCTGGTAGAACGACCGCTTTTTGCAGACAGCTTTGTTTATGAAGGGCAGCCGGTTATGCTTACAGAAGCCGGAGGAATTTCCCTTAAAACAGGAAAGGATAAAAAAAGCTGGGGCTATTCTGATACAGACAGCGAAGAAAGTTTTCTCGCAGCTTACAGCCATGTAATCCGATCCATCTACGCTTCTGATCTGCTTTGTGGTTTCTGCTACACACAGCTATCTGATATCCAGCAGGAACAGAATGGGCTTCTCGATGAAGATCATCAGTTCAAAACAGATCCGAAAAAAATCAAAGCAATCAACGATTCCAAGGAAACGACAACCTCATTTTCCACCATTGAAGACTATTAAAGGAGGCCTCTATGAAAAAAACAATTTTTGTACTTCTGGATGCCTGCCAGTATGAAGCCGGCACACGAAATCTCGGATATCTGGAACATCTGATTGATTACAAAAAAGGTGCCAAATATAAAGTAAAAGGAGAACTTCCTTCTCTTTCCAGACCTATGTATGCAACGCTTCTTACAGGAACTCCGGTCTTTTCCCATGGGATTACGACCAATGATACCCTGAGGACCCTGGACTGTGACAATGTTTTTTCCCTCTGTCAGAAACAGGGTGGAAAAACCGCAGCCGCCGCTTATCACTGGTTCGGAGAACTTTATAACCACATTCCATTTCGCATTGACCGTGAAAGAATACAGCTTCAGTCTTCCGAAACCATTAATTCCGGAATTTACTACTGGGATGACACTTACCCGGATTCCCATCTTTTTGCTGATGGCGAATTTCTCCGGCAGAATCAGAACCCGGATTTCCTCCTGATTCATTCTATGGCAATTGACGATCAGGGACATAAGCACGGATCCGGTTCAAAAGAATACGAAGAAGCCATCGCTATTGCAGGGCATATGATCGCCAATCTGCTTCCCACATGGAGAGCCGCAGGATACCATGTGGTTGTCACTGCAGACCACGGCATCAACGAACTTGGCATCCACGGAGGAAACGATTGTGCACAGCGTGATGTTCCACTTTATATTTTCAGCGATCAGGTATCTGCCGGTCGATTTGAAAATCAGTATATTTCACAGCTTTGCATTGCCCCGCTTCTGTGCCGGCTTCTTGATATCGAGCCATCCCCGGATATGATGGCAGAGATTCCGATCAATATGGCAGATGCTATTTCACTCATACCATAACAAAGGAGGGTTTAACTATGAGAAAACGTAACTTATCTTTAATGAGCACTGTACTTGCAGCCGCACTTTCCGCATCCATGCTGATCTGTGCCATTCCTGTCAGCGCTGCGGACGCTTCAACCGTTGTTTTAAACGGCAAAGAAATGAGTCTTGATGACCTGATCAAAAACGCCAAAGAAGAAGGGGATCTGCAGTCTGTGGGAATGCCTGATGACTGGGCAAACTGGAAAGGTTCCTGGGATGCAATCACAGATACTTACGGAATCACCCACGGCGATGTTGATATGACTTCCGCAGAAGAGCTTTCTCAGTTTGCAGCTGAAAAAGATGATCCTACAAAAGATATCGGTGATATCGGTCTTTCCATGACACCGGAAGCCATCAAACAGGATGTCATCGGCACCTACAAAGCTTCCACCTGGGATTCCTTCCCGGACTGGGCAAAAGATCCTGACGGCCGCTGGATCATGACCTATACCGGATCTCTTGCCTTTATCGCAAACACAGAATTTACCGGTGGAAAATGCCCAACGTCCTGGAAAGATGTAAAAGATGGCGATTACCTGGTATCTGTCGGAAATGTTCTTGGCGGTGCTGCATCACAGGTCGCTGTATTATCCTGCGCGATTGCCAATGGCGGTTCCATGGATAATGTCCAGCCGGGAATTGATTACTTCAAAGAGCTGGCTGAGGCCGGACGTCTTGACACCGGTGACACTACATCTGCCCGTCTTGCAAGCGGTGAAATGGTCTGCTGTGTAGGTAATTATGATTATTCTGTTCTTGCATGGAGAGACAACATTGTAGCCGAAAACCCAACCATGGAACTTGATATCACGATCCCGTCTGACGGTTCCGTGACAAACGGATATGCACAGATTATCAACAAATACGCTCCTCATCCAAATGCAGCAGGTCTTGCCATTGAATATCTCTGCAGTGATGAAGGTGCCATCAACCGCGCTGAAGGATATGCACGTCCGACCAAACAGGACGTAACACTTCCTGACGACGTAAAATCCAAACTTCTTGATGATGATTTATACAAAAACTGTACAAATATCTCTGATGTTGACGCATTAAACAGCGCATGTGCAGAAATCGCTGAATTATGGGAAAGAGAAGTTCTTCCACTGGTTCAGTAAAAGGGAGGGCTGACAGATGAAAAAAGTTCGTAACCTTCAAAAACTGATACCGCTTCTTCCGCTACTTTTGCTGGCTATCCTGTTTATCTTTCTGCCGATTATAAGCATGGTCCAGAAAAGCTTTTTATCACCGGAAACGGGTGCTTTTACATTCAATAATTACAAAACAATCTTTACAGATTCCGTTTATCAGGTAGCAACCAGCAACAGTCTGTATCTGTCCTTTGCTTCCACTATCATTGGACTGATCCTCTCTTTCTTTATTGCCTGGGCAGTCAATGAACTTGGAAAAAACGGACAGAGCCGTATGTTATCCATGTTGAATATGGTATCAAATTTTGCTGGCTTACCACTTTATTTTTCATTTGTAGTTATTCTTGGAAACACCGGAATTTTTGTACTTGCACTGCGTGCCATCGGTATACAGCTGTCTACCGTTTTCCGTCTGTATTCCATCCAGGGGCTTTTGCTGATGTTTATTTACTTTCAGCTGCCCCTGGGCAGCCTGATGCTGGTTCCTGCTTTTCAGGCAGTGGATTATTCCTGGAAGGAAGCAGCTGAGATTCTGGAAGCTTCCCCGTTCCAGTTCTGGACGCGAATTGGAATTCCGGTAATGCTTCCCAGTCTTCTTGACACCTTTGCACTGCTTTTCGCCAATGCGATCACAGCTTACGCCACAGTTCTTCTTCTGGTAACCACCAGTATTCCTCTTCTTCCGGTAAAAATCACAACCATGTTTACCGGAGAAATGACACCGCAGAAAGAAATGGGATCTGCTCTGGCGATCTGGATGATCATCATCATGCTGGCCGTTATCTGTATCTGCAATCTTCTGAAAAAGCTGACGTATAAAGGAGGGGAACAGGTATGAAACGAAGAAAAAAACTGCCTTATGTTATCATTATCCTCGCCTGTATTTTTCTCCTGATTCCATTTGCTGCAACCCTTGTCTACTCCTTTACCATCGGATGGACAAAACTGTTTCCTGCAGGATGGACTTTTAAATACTGGATACAGGCGTTTACCGAGCCAACACTATGGCCCGCTATCCTTCGAGGCGTTCTGATCAGTATCCCTCCGATTCTGATCTGCAACATCGTTGTAATTCTGGCTCTGTATACTTCAGTGGTCTATTATCCAAAACTTGAAAAATACATCCAGACCATCTGTATGATTCCAAATTCCCTGAAGGGTGTAACGATTGCAATTCCTGTACTGGCACTTTACGCAGGCGGAGTAACTTTCTTTTCCAACCGAATGGTAATGCTGGTCTGTATTTACAGTATTTCCATCCTGCCTTTTGTATATCAGGGAATCCGAAACAATCTGCACGGAATCAACGTTACCCGTCTTCTGGAAGCAGCGGAAATCCTGGGTGCCGGAAAATTATACGCATTTATCCGGATTATTCTTCCGAATATGCTGGCCGGTATCCTGGTATCTTCTCTTCTCGCTCTCTCCACAGTTTTCGGAGATTTTGCAGTCATAAAAATCATTGCGGGAAACAAATACGAAACCATTCAGATGCTTCTGTACAACAGCCGTCTGATTGTACTGCAGTATCAGTGTGTAATTGTAATCATCATGTTTACAGTTACTCTGGTTATTTCACAGCTTGTTTTTAAATTTCAGAACAGAAAGAGATAGGTGATATAAATGGCATATATTGAATTCAGAAATGTTCATAAAAGTTTCGGAAATAACGAAGTTCTGAAAGGCATCAATCTTTCTATTGATGAGGGAGAATTTGTCACTCTTCTCGGTCCCTCCGGCTGTGGAAAAAGTACGCTTCTCCGCTGTTTTTCAGGCCTGGAGACCGTTACGGAAGGAGAAATTTATCTGGACGGAACTAACATCACAGATTTTACTCCCAAACAGAGAAAAATCGGCATGGTTTTCCAGCAGTACAGTCTGTTCCCCAATATGACTGTGCGCCAGAATGTTGCCTTCGGCCTTCAGATGCAGAAAAAAGACAAACATTTTATTGCAGAAAAAGTAAAGGATGTTCTTCATACCGTAGGACTTTCCGACAAGCTGGATCAGTATCCACGTCAGCTGTCCGGCGGCCAGCAGCAGCGTGTTGCCCTGGCCCGTGCCATTATCATGGAGCCAAAAGTTCTTCTTCTGGATGAGCCTTTAAGCGCAATTGATGCCCTGCTGCGAAGAAACCTTCAGGTGGAAATCCGTAAAATTCAGCAGAGTCTGAAAATGACTACCATTTTCGTCACACATGATCAGGAAGAGGCCATGGTTATGTCCGACACCATCCATCTGTTTAATGTGGGCCAGATTGAACAGTCCGGATCACCGGCAGATATCTATACTCATCCACAGACAAAATTTGCAGCTAATTTTATCGGTCACTATAACATCCTCAGCAATCCAGATCTCAAAAAACTGTGTGGTCTTTCCTCAGACTGCGATTTTGTTGCAATCCGCCCGGAAGCCATTCTGATTTCTCCGGAAACTCTGGACGATACCGTTCGTTTTCAGGGAAAGATCACCAGTGTGATGCTGCGCGGAACTACCATTTCCTACACCATAGACTGCAATGGTATCGAATTACGGGCAGATACCCTGTTTGAAACCAACCGACAGCGCAATCTGGGCGAAATGCTTCAGCTCCAGATTTTGAAAGAAGATATTCTTCATCTTCATTAATAACTCCTGACTTTACGGAGGTATTCTGATGAATCGACTTAGCAGAATCAAAAATTCCAACACAGCATTTTTTCTTTTTACGCTGTGTTGGATTGCCTATTTTACCGCATATATCGGAAGACTAAACTATTCTTCCGCAATGTCTGATATGATCCAGAATAGAATTCTCACTCAGAGTCATGCCGGTTTTATCAGTATGCTTTATTTCTTTTCCTATGGCTGCGGTCAGTTTTTTAATGGCATTCTGGGAGACCGGTTTTCTCCCCACAAGATGATCTTTATAGGTCTTTTTCTGGCTGCCGGCATGAATTTCATGATGCCACTAGTATCCTTTTATCCTACTATGGCCGCCGTCTGGGGAATTAACGGATATGCACAGGCCATGATATGGCCACCGATTATCCGTATTTTTTCAGAAATGCTGGACAGCCACAAAAAGCTGAAATATTCCATTGATATTGTCTCTTCACAGGCTGCCGGAACTCTGGTTTCCTATCTGCTATCTGCAATTATGCTCCATTTTTTCGGATGGAAAGCTGTATTTTTCTCTGCTTCTCTGCTGCTTTTTCTGGTATCACTGATCTGGATCTGTGGATTTTCCAAAATCCGTAAAAAAATGAAACCAGTTTCTTCTGAAAGGAATATATCTGATTCACCTCAACATGTTCCATTTTTTCAGTTGTTAAAAAGCAGCGGAATGATGATCATTCTGTTCCCGATCATGGTTCATGGAATGTTGAAAGACGGAGTTACCACCTGGGTGCCCACATACATATCCGAAAATTTTCTCACATCGCCTTCCTTTTCCGTGATGATTACCACCCTGCTTCCTATTTTTAATCTTGCAGGTGCATATCTGGCCAGATATATATATCAAAAATGCCAAAGCAACGAAACCAGAGCTGCTTCCGTCTTCTTCGGACTTTCCACTCTGTCCCTTTTTATTCTCCGAATTTGCGGACATATTTCCATTTTTTTGACAGCGGTTCTCTTTGCCCTGACAACTACTTCTATGATGGCAATCAATACACTTTATGTAAGTATCTATCCTCTGCGTTATGAAAAACAGGGGCGAGTGGCTACTGTATCCGGTTTTCTGAACGCAACCGCTTATATGGGAACTGCAGTTTCCACTTTCGCCATTGGAATGCTTGCCGAGCATACCAGCTGGAACATCACCGTTACAATCTGGGTATTCTTTACGGTCATCGCATTAATTTTCTGTTTTGCAAGTCAGAATATTACGGAGTAATTTTCCGTGACATAACAAAACTCCCGCCGACAGGCTTCTGCAGGCAGCAGTCCCTGTCAGTGGGAGTTATGTTATGTTATTTCATAACTTCTTATTTCTTCTCTTCCTGAACCTCAATCTTACGGATCGTCTTGTTCTTGATCTCTTCTTTGATGAAGTCAATGAACTCACCAAGCTCTTTCATTCCCTCATCGCCAAGATAGCGGCTTCTTACGGAAACCTTACCCTCTTCTTCCTCTTTTGCACCAACGATAAGCATGTAAGGTACTCTCTCAAGACGTGCCTCACGGATCTTGTATCCCATCTTCTCGGAACGTCCGTCTACAGAGCAGCGGATTCCTGCTTCTCTCATCTGAGCTTCAACCTTCTGTGCATAATCGTTGTACTTCTCGGAGATCGGGATCACACGAACCTGCTCCGGGCAGAGCCATGTCGGGAACATTCCTGCGTATTTCTCAATGAGCCATGCCAGTGTTCTCTCATAGCATCCCATGGATGTACGGTGAATGATGTACGGACGCTGTTTGTCGCCATTCTCATCGATATAGTACATATCAAACTGCTCTGCGAGAAGTGCATCCCACTGGATCGTGATCATGGTGTCTTCTTTTCCGTATACGTTCTTTGCGTTGATATCAACCTTCGGTCCGTAGAAAGCAGCCTCGCCCACATCCTCTGTGAATGGAATGTTCAGCTCCTCAAGCATCTGGCGGATATGGCCTTCTGTCTCTTCCCATACCTCCGGCTCACCGATGTATTTCTCTTTGTTTGTCGGATCCCATTTGGAAAGATGATAGGTTACATCTTCCTCAACACCAAGTACCTGCAGACAGTACTGGGCAAGTGCGATACAGTCTTTGAACTCTTTTACCATCTGGTCCGGTCTTACGATCAGATGTCCCTCGGAAATAGTAAACTGACGAACTCGTGTCAGGCCATGCATCTCTCCGGAATCCTCATTACGGAACAGTGTGGAGGTCTCGCCGAGACGGATCGGCAGATCACGGTAGCTGTGCTGCTCTGCTTTGTATACATAGTACTGGAACGGACATGTCATCGGACGAAGTGCATAAACCTCTTTGTCCTTCTCCTCATCACCAAGTACGAACATACCATCTTTGTAATGATCCCAGTGTCCGGAGATCTTGTAAAGATCGCTCTTTGCCATAAGAGGAGTTTTTGTTCTTACGTATCCACGCTTTGTCTCCTCATCCTCGATCCAGCGCTGAAGCTCCTGCATCATGATCACACCGTTTGGCATGATAAGCGGAAGTCCCTGTCCGATCACATCTACAGTTGTGAAGATCTTCATCTCACGGCCAAGCTTGTTATGGTCACGTCTCTTTGCTTCTTCCATCTGCTCCAGATGCTCTTTCAGCTCATCCTTTGTAGCATAGGCTGTTCCATAGATACGTGTGAGCATTGCATTTTTCTCACTGCCTCTCCAGTATGCGCTGGAAGAAGAAAGAAGCTTGAATGCCTTGATGCCTTTTACACTCATCAGGTGCGGGCCTGCACAGAGGTCTGTCCAGTCTCCCTGTGAATAGAAGGAAATCTCTTCTCCCTCCGGAAGATCCTCGATCAGCTCAACCTTGTATGGCTCATTTTTCTCTTTAAAGTATGCGATGGCATCCTCACGGGATTTTGTAAAACGCTCGATCTTTGCGCCTTTTTTGATAATCTTTTTCATCTCTTTCTCAATGGCGTCAAGATCCTCACGTGAAAATGGCTCGTGGTCGAAATCATAGTAAAAGCCTGTATCAATGGATGGTCCGATGGCAACCTTTGCCTCCGGGTATAAGTTCTGTACAGCCTGTGCCATTACGTGAGATGCTGTATGACGGAGAACTGCAAGGCCCTTCTCGTCTTTCGCTGTAAGGATATTCAGCTCACAGTCGCTGTCAAGAACTGTACGAAGATCTACGACTTCTCCGTTTACTTCTCCTGCACATGCAGCACGTGCAAGGCCTTCGCTGATGTCATATGCGATATCGATCACAGCTTTTGCTTCTGCATATTCTTTTTTTGAGCCGTCTTTTAATGTAATGATCATTGTTTTTTCTCCTTTCATTTTAAATGAAGTTTCTATGGTACACAGTATGTGTCTGCTTTTGCAAGAGATTCTGCAATAAAAAAATCCCTCACAGTACATCACATACTGTAAGGGACGAGTTCATTCATTCTCGCGGTTCCACCCTGCTTGCTCTGCTGCCCGGTCATGCCAGGATGCAAAGCCTCTCAATTATGATGATAACGGAATCACCGGACCGGATTGGGGCCACTCGGAGGTAGTCTTCGGCTGTTTCCCGATAAGATGTTTCCAGCACTTCACATCTCTCTCTGTAACGTTTCACAGCTTACTCGTCTCGTCAACGTGTTTTTTATTTCTTTTTCTGTGGTTCATTATAAGCGCAGTATTTTTATTTGTCAACGCATGTTGACAAAATTTTTGAGATTTCTCTTCTCGCACAGATCTACAGATTTCCCATGAGTTTGTCTTTGATAATGGCCAGAATCTCACGGGGAATATAGATAAAAAGACGCCAGCTTCGATACCTAGAAGGTACCATGGCCACTTCCCGGAATCCACATTTTCTTGCAATGGCTGCTCCTCTCCATACATGAAAATTGTTCGTCACCACGCCTACGGAACAGTCTGTGGTTCCGATCCTTCTGCGGCTGAATTCCAAATTCTCTTTCGTACTGGTAGATTCTTCTTCCCGTATCAGTCTGTCCCCGTTTATTCCGTGACCGGTAAGGTAGCGATACATGGCCTCTGCCTCGGAAATGTTTTCTCCATCGCCTTTTCCTCCGGAGAGCACTGCCTTCGTACCCGGATTTTCTTCAAGATACAGAAAGGCCCTTCTGGCTCGTTCCAGAAGGGCAAGTGTCATCCGTGTTCCGTCCACATGGGCACCTAACACGATAATGTAATCCAGATTCTTCTTTACGCTCATTATCTTCCGCAGCAGTGTTTGTATTTCTTGCCGCTTCCGCATGGGCACGGATCGTTTCTTCCGACCTTGTGCGGTTTCACAACTGTGCCGGATTTCTTCTGCTCCATGTAGAGGGTTTTCTTTTTCTCTTCTGTGAAGATCTTGTCCCACTGAGGAAGGTTGTAAAGCCAGTCAGCCTTGGCATCTACCATGTTCTTATAGAGTGCCTCTTTATCAAATGCAAGGTTTACCTTGGTATCCTCATCCATAGTCTCGATCGGGTTCGGAACCTTCAGACTGTCATTGATTCCGTCAAGGAAACCAACCATAGTCATAACGTCCTGACCGTATTTCTCAGCAAGCTCTTTTACAGTTCCGGAAACGATCTCATCCGGGTTCTCAAGAAGCTGCTCATAAATATTCTTCTCAATGTTAAAATAATTTGCCCAGAAGCGCTGAAGCTTATTCTTATCTGCATTCTGATTATAAGCAATGGAACGCCACTGCTCAAGAATTGTCATATCGCTCATTGTCTGATCCTCTTTTCCAAAATTTTAGATAAATAAGACGGAGATTTATATTCCGCTTCGCAATTTCTACTTATTATATCATCTTTTGGCGAAGAAATCAAATATATCTGTTTCATATCTGAGTTATTTTATCACACTGAATTACTGTTCAGAGGCAATGTCATTTACTTAGGGAAATTTTTTACTAAAGCCAAAAAGAATTTGAAACACCCGGAACTTTTGGAGAATTACCGTTATGTCTGTAAAGATGTTCCAATGGATTTTATTTCAGAAACATCCACAGAATATCTGCTATCCTTACGGATTGTCCGGATTGAGATTGCGCCAGGCATTTATGAAAATCTGATTACAAATCTTCCTGATATTGAATTTGATATGGATGATCTCAAGGAACTCTATCATCTCCGATGGTCACAGGAAAATGCATATCGTGACTTAAAATATCCGTTATGCCTGAAAGCATTCCATAGTAAAAAATATACATATATCGTTCAGGAAGTGTTTGCCAGAACAATCATGCATAATTACTGTTCTGCTATTTCCCAGCATATTGAATTACCGGATCATTCCCGAAAACTGCAATATCAGATTAATTTCTCAGAAGCTATCAAAATATGCAGAGATGATCTTCGCAGCCGGACTAAAAATAATGCAATAGATATAGAAAGCCTGATTGCCAATAATATCGAAGCAATCAGGCCTAATAGAACCTTTCGCCACCAAGCCAGGTTCAAACTACCAATGAGCTTTTGTTACCGATAATGATAACTGCTCACGATTAATATAGACCTTTTGTCAATAAATGGGAAGTAAAAAATAAATTTTTGCTTACCTTTGTTAAGGTTACACATAAACAGATGTTTTCCAATATTTTTGTTGCATTAAGAAAAATAACTGCTATAAAGAACTGCTTTTTTTCAAACAAGCCGCTTCAGTTTTCAGATAAATCCTTAAATATAGTAAGCCTATGACGCTTGTCGAATATATTTCTATTATTTGCCTCTTAAGTAAATGACATTGCCCCTGAACAGTAACTTTTGAATTGAAGCAGGCATTTGATTTGAAACAGATTGGATTGACAATTCGAGACTATTATAATAGTATGAATACATAAACTATTGCAATAGTCTAAGAGGAGTAATTATGAATACGAAATTATATGATTCAGAACTTAAAGTTATGGAGGTTTTATGGAAGGAGGGAGATGATTCAGCTAAACATATTTCGGAAATTTTAAACGCAGAGATTGGCTGGAATAAAAATACTACTTATACGGTTATTAAAAAATGTGTTGCAAAAGGAGCTATTGAACGTTATGGAAGCAACTATATGTGCAAACCATTGATTTCCAAAGAAAATGTTGAAGAATTTGAAACAAAGGAACTCATTGATAAACTGTTTCACGGATCAAAAATAAATTTTTTTGCTTCCTTTGTGAGTCATGAAAAATTATCAGAGGAGGAACGTAGGCAGATAAAGAAAATGCTGGAGAAATGAGGTGCTGGACTATGATACGTCAGATGCTGATTATTTCAAGTATGTTTATTGGTCTGGTTTTGATGTCACATGCATGTCTGAAGAATCGTATTCCCGGACGTATTTATGTGATACTCTGGGAAATTGCATTATTTCGCCTGATTCTGTCGTTAAAATTACCAATTCTGCCATTTTTCCAATCACATAGCTACTTTTCAGCAAGTACAGTTCCGTTAACAACAGGGAATATTGAGAAAATTTTTTTATAATATGGGGAATAGGATTCAGTATTTCACTTATTACAGTCCTTAGCAGTTATTATAAAGAACGAATGATATAAGAAGTGGAGGGATACATTTATGAAGACTAACAAATAGTTATGTAGCTGTATGATTGCTGCTATATAATTGCTGCCTTATGTTTATTTTCTATATGTACAACTGCTTTTGCAAATAATAATAACGTTAAAGTAGCATCAAAGCTGGATGCAAAAGATGTAAAAAATAGAATTGTAACAACTGTAACAATTCAAGATGTTAAAAGTGACTTCGTCTCTTCATATAATGTTGAAGATGAAAACATTAAGTGTTCTCGTAGTGCTGATGGAAAGGAAATTATAGCCATTATATCTGTAGGCGATGAAAAAGCCGGTGCTAAAAGAGCACCGGCTCAAGCAAATAGCAATACATTCTATGGATGGAAAGGAAATGCCCGAATTTCTTGGTACGATGATGGAACTTGGGATTACCATAAAACTGCAGGAGATGATTGGACAAAAATATCAGGAAGTTACGATATGACAGGGAAAAAATAGTTTGGGGTCAAGATCTTGGTACTAATAGCAAATCGGGTAGTGCAACCTTTATTAATAGCTATAATACAACAACTAATTGACCAAAAGGAAAGTATGGATATGGATTAGGACATAAAGTTGGTGCTTACATCAGTGGGACTGTGAATGGAAAAAATGTTAGTGTATCCTGCAGTTATGTTTTTTAATAAGAAACAGAAAATTTAAAAACAACAAAATTATTGATAATTACAACTGAAAATTATAATACATACGATAATGGGAAAAGGTATCAAGTGGCAAAATAAAATTATTTATTCTTATATGTGTACATATAGTACGGAGGTGGTTTTATGAAGTATATTCAGGATAATGGAAAAATTAAATTATGTGAAACTGATAATATGGATCATCTCGTGCGGTTAACACAAACGTTGAATGAAAATAATATTCCTTATGAAACCAGATTGAAAAAAGCAACATTTATCAATAATCTTTTTTTCTTGATTTTTTATCATACTTTTGCATCGGGAATTGATCATAAGAATGAAACAACATGTATTTATGTACTAGAAAAGGATTTTGATGCTGCCAAAAAAGCAATAGTAAACTACAGAGAGACTGTGAGAAAAAGTCTGTAAATAAGATTCTTCTATGATAATGAAGGGTGAAAAGTTCTTTCACAGAGCTTTTTGCCCTTGCTCTTTATATATAACAGGTGCAAATCTGCATGTCAAGAGCAGGCGGATTTTCCGCCTGTCTTAACTGTTTCAGAGTTACTGTTCACTCCGTTCTCAGTAACACGCTTCGCGATGCACAGATTTATGCTGATCGCATAAATCCGCGCCCCCGCAGGGGACTTACTTGCTTCAGTTAAAATATTTTCTGAGAAGGTAAGTCGGAGTGCAGCTCCATGCGTGGCAGTAGCTGTTGACAATGCTGCTTCCATATGGAGATTCTGCAGGATTTTCCGGATTATAAAGCTCCCAGAATGTATCCGCACCGTGGCTTATCATTCCGCCCCAGTAATATTTCATATATTCCATTGCCTGGTCTTTTTTACCACACATCAGAAGTGCTTCCACAAAATGATGGTTCATATACGGAGAAACCATTCCTTTTTCCGGTTTCAGTTCCACCAGACGATCCAGTATTTCTGCTCCTTCTTCGCCGCTGACTGCTTCCGCCAGGATCATCCATACCTGACTTGCATAGTTGATCTGTTTTTCGTCGCCACTGACGAACAGCCCGATCTTTTCAGCAAACTGCTCTTTTGCGATTTCCATCTGACGGTATGCACAGGCACTTAAATCCTTTAAGGTCTCCTTGTCATCGGATGCTTCGTAGTAGTCACAGAGGGCTGCTCCGAAGAACATGGAGTAATCCAGAAGGAAGGTATCATCCACAATAAATTTCGGTTCTGTGAAAAGGCAGGCACTTACCTGTCCATTGTCCTTTGTCTGTCCTGCAAACAGATACAGACATCTTTTTACCAGCTTCATGTTGTGGAATGTCTCATAATTTGCAAGCGCCTGAAATCTTAAATCTCCAAGCCACAGACGGCGGTCTCTCTTAGGGCCGTCCTCAAATACGGTCCGCATGCAGTTTTGCAGGGTACGAAGGCTGACACGATCCAGTCTGCAGATCATTTCATCCTCGCTTTCCACCTGCTTCACATTTCCAGTCACTGACTGCTGACAGTGCCCTGACGCAGTTTTTTGCCCATGTGCTGTACCGCAAGACCGTGGGAAATTATCTGATCTTTCACAGTGGAAATGATGCACAGATCCATGACATGCTGGAAAATCTCTATATCGAATATCTCGGCCACGCAAAATACAGCTGCACCTTTCTCAACTCCATTCTGGGCCATGCTGCTGCGTTTTCACGAAAATGATATTGAATCCATCCTTACAAAGGACAGCACCGGAAATTCTGTAACGGAAATCCTCAACTACCTGAACCGTCACTACCAGAGCGTTACCTTACGTGAAGCTGCGAAGCATTTTGGCTATAGTACTTTCCACTTCAGTACCCTGATCAAGGAAAGTACCGGACGGACATTTTTACAGATCATCCGGGATATCAAGCTGAACCAGGCATGTCATGCTCTGCGTGAAACCTCTCTCAGCAATCTTGCGATCTGTGAACTTGTAGGGTATGAAAGTCCGGAGCATTTCATACGTACTTTTAAAAAAACATATGGAATGACTCCCGATGAATACCGGAAGAAGAACAGGGAATAAAAGATTACAAGATCTTATATATTTTCTGTATAACAGATGCCGTTCCGGGAGATACTTATCATATCCTCCCCTTTAGAATGCAGAGGGCTTCGCGATGGTGCAGGCCCTCTGCGTTTCTCTTTTCACACTGAAGGTCATTTCACACCAAGCTTCTCAAGCGCCTTCGCCGCCTGCTTCAGATTCTCAAACTGGATGGTATGAATACCGGCTTTTCCGGCTCCCTCACAGTTCACGGCACGATCATCCAGAAATACCGATTTCTCCGGTTTCAGGCTGTAACGCTTCAGAAGTGTTTTATAAATATCCACCTCAGGCTTGATCTGCTGCACATCACAGGAAAATACCACTCCATCCATATATTTCAGAAAAGACATATCCTGCTTTGTACGATCCAGCATATAAGTTCCGTAGTTGGAAAGGACATAGAGATGATATCCCTGATTTTTGAGATATTTCACCCAGGTTTCCGCATAATCATACAGATGCATACACTCCGGATCACGTCGTACCACCTCACGGATATCTGCTTCATATTCCGGTGCACTTTCCACAAATTTATCTACATACCAGGACTCCTCATGCTGTCCACGGTCCTGTTCCTCCCAGATCGGGTTTCGAAATACTGCATCTGCGATTTTCTGATACTTTTCTTCCGGGAAGTCATAGCTCCGAAGATACTCTTCCCAGTCATAGCCCATCAGCACATTTCCCACATCAAAAATAATATTCTCGATCATACGGTTTTCATCCTCTCTCGGCTTCTTATTTCCCCAGATCCGGTACGCCATCCAGAAAACATACGCTACGATCGGTACCAGAACTGCTGCCGCAAAAGCCCCCCGGAACAAAGCCTGGGCGTTTTCACTGCTTCCCCAGGCAAATGCCATTGGAAGGCAGAATATAAGAAGTAATATGACAACACCTGCAAGTGCCGCGATTCTTTTAAAATTTTTCATTGAGCTTCCTTTCACATGATACATCCGCTATTCTATCTGTTATTTTAACTGAATATCTCTTTGAACCAAAAGGGCGCCGGAGAAATTCTTCCCCGGCGCTTCCTGTTGTCATAATCCTGATACTGTAAAAATAATTATCTGTAAATGATGTCGTTTCTTCCTGGTCCGTTAGAGATCATTGTGATCGGGAATCCAATATGTTTTTCTACGAACTCTACATATTTTCTGCAGTTCTCCGGAAGATCCTCATATTTTTTGATTCCACGGATATCGCATTTCCATCCCGGAAGCTTCTCAATAACCGGTTTTGCTTTCTCAAGCTGCACAGTTGTCGGGAATTCTGTTGTTACCTCTCCGTCGATCTCATAGCCTGTGCAAACCGGGATCTCATCCAGATATCCCAGAACATCCAGTACTGTAAAAGCAACGTCTGTAGCTCCCTGGAGACGGCATCCGTATTTGGATGCAACACAGTCGAACCATCCCATACGTCTCGGACGGCCTGTAGTAGCACCGAACTCACCACCGTCACCGCCACGTTTTCTCAGCTCATCTGCTTCCTCGCCGAAGATCTCAGAAACGAATGCACCTGCTCCAACTGCACTGGAGTAAGCTTTGCATACGGTTACGACCTTCTTGATCTCATATGGAGGCAGACCTGCACCGATGGCACCATAAGCAGCCAGTGTGGAAGAGGATGTAACCATCGGATAGATTCCGTGATCCGGGTCTTTCAGAGTTCCGAGCTGTCCCTCAAGAAGAACCTGTTTTCCCTCTTTCAGTGCATTCCAGAGATAGAGAGATACGTCACATACGTATGGCTCAACCATTTTCTTGTATTCCATCAGCTCGTTCATGATATCTTCCGGTTTCAGAAGCGGTTTGTGATAGAGATGCTCAAGTGTTACGTTCTTGGTCTCGCAGATACGTACAACCTTCTCTTTCAGTGCTTCCTCATCAAAAAGCTCACTTACCTGAAAGCCGATCTTTGCATATTTGTCAGAATAGAACGGAGCGATTCCGGATTTTGTGGAACCGAAAGCCTTGCCTCCAAGACGCTCCTCTTCATACTGATCGAACAGAATGTGGTAAGACATTACCATCTGTGCTCTGTTGGAGATCAGGATCTTCGGTGCCGGTACTCCACGGCCTACTACTTCGTTGTACTCCTTGAAGAATACCGGAATGTTCAGTGCAACACCGTTTCCGATGACACTGGTCGTATGTCCGTAAAACACACCTGACGGAAGTGTATGAAGTGCGAATTTACCGTAATCATTTACGATGGTGTGGCCCGCATTGGCTCCACCCTGAAATCTTACGATGATATCAGCTTTCTCAGCAAGCATATCTGTGATCTTGCCTTTACCTTCATCTCCCCAGTTTGCTCCTACTACTGCAGTTACCATAACACAGTTCCTCCTTGTGTCTTTCTCTATTATTCGGAACGGCATGTTCTCTGCCTGTAATACACAGAGACACGTCATTCCTGTCTGTGTTCATTTCTTAATGTTTATAACATCTTGGAATTATACGTTGATCTCAACCTTAACGCCAAGCAGATCCTTATGTGCATCCAGAACCGGCTGTACCACATTGGCGATAAATGCCTCTGTCTGCTCTTTGGCACGTCCTGTATATCTGGACGGATCCATGGATTTCTGAAGATCCTCAAGAGTCAGGTTAAATGCCGGATCTGCTGCGATCAGCTCAAGAAGATTGTTATCTTTACCCTCTACCTTCACGTTCTTTCCTGCTTCCATGGAAAGCTCACGGATACGCTCATGAAGTTCCTGACGGTCTCCGCCTGCTTTAACTGCATCCATCATGATATTCTCAGTTGCCATAAATGGAAGCTCAGACATCAGTCTCTTCTCGATAACCTTCGGATAAACAACCAGTCCGTCTACAACATTGAGGCAGAGATCCAAGATTCCGTCGATTGCAAGGAATCCTTCCGGAACGCTGAGACGCTTGTTTGCAGAGTCGTCCAGAGTTCTCTCAAACCACTGTGTTGCAGATGTGATCGCCGGGTTCAGTGCATCGATCATCACATATCTGGACAGGGAAGCAATTCTCTCACTTCTCATCGGATTTCTCTTATATGCCATAGCGGAAGATCCGATCTGGGATTTCTCAAATGGCTCCTCTACTTCCTTCAGATGCTGAAGAAGACGGATATCGTTGGACATCTTATGTGCACTTGCAGCGATTCCCGCAAGGATATTCAGCACACGGGTATCAACCTTTCTGGAATAGGTCTGTCCGGAAACCGGATAGCAGGATCTGAATCCCATCTTCTCTGCGATCATCGGATCGATCTTGTCGATGGTCTCCTGATCCCCGTCAAAAAGTTCCAGGAAGCTAGCCTGTGTACCGGTTGTTCCCTTGGAGCCAAGAAGCTTCATAGTGCTTAATACATACTCAAGGTCCTCAAGATCCATCAGGAATTCCTGAGTCCAGAGAGTTGCTCTCTTACCTACAGTTGTCGGCTGTGCCGGCTGGAAATGAGTAAACGCCAGAGTTGGCTGGTCCTTATACTGTGCTGCAAACTTGGAAAGCTCTGCGATCACGTTCACAAGTTTCTTGCGTACAAGCTTCAGCGCCTCTGTCATAATGATGATATCCGTATTATCTCCTACATAACAAGAGGTTGCTCCCAGATGGATGATGCCTTTTGCCTTCGGGCACTGTACGCCAAACGCATACACGTGAGACATTACATCATGGCGAACCTGACGCTCACGCTCCTTAGCCACATCATAATTGATATCATCCGCATGAGCCTTCATTTCGTCGATCTGCTCCTGGGTAATGTTAAGGCCAAGCTCACGTTCCGTCTCAGCAAGTGCGATCCACAGCTTTCTCCATGTGCGGAACTTCATGTCCGGAGAAAAAATATACTGCATCTCTTTACTTGCATACCGCTCTGACAGCGGGCTTACATATCTGTCTGTATTCATTACTACCTCCTGATCACATACCTCCGGGCCGGAATGGCGAAAGATCCGTTATCTGCCCGGTTCTGGTTAATTCACGCCTCTTGAAATTATATAACATTGCCTCTTTAAAAGCAACCGTTTGTTACTCCATACCCTGATGGAATTTTCCCAAAAATTCCTTCATTCTGCCATTTTCGGAAGAAAATACCTCCTGCGGCGTTCCCTCCACTGCGATCACACCCTTATCCATAAAGATGATACGATCGGAAATATCTCTTGCAAAATTCATTTCATGAGTAACGATCACCATGGTAATATGCTCCTGAGCAAGATCCTTGATAACCTTCAGGATCTCACCGGTCAGCTCCGGGTCAAGTGCAGATGTAGGTTCATCAAAAAACAGGATCTTCGGATTCATACAGAGCGCACGGGCAATGGAAACTCGCTGCTGCTGTCCTCCAGAAAGCTGAAAAGGATATGCCTTCTCCTTGTCTGCAAGGCCCATTTTCTTAAGAAGGCTTCTTGCCTGGGCGTAAACCTCATCTTTCTTTCTCTTCTGCACCTTCAGAGGTGCATCCACTATATTTTTCAGTACGGAAAAATGCGGAAACAGATTGAACTGCTGGAACACCAGTCCCACATCACCGTTTTTGATGATCTCGCCGCTGTCCGGCGTCTCAAGTCCTGTGGCACAACGCAGGATGGTTGACTTGCCGGAACCGGAAGGACCGATGATACTTAAAACTTCTCCCTCTTCCACGTCAAGAGAGATATCTTTGAGAACTTCCAGTCCGTCAAAGCTTTTTTTGATATGTTTCATTTCAAATAATTTCATATTTTATACTCTCCATTCCGGTTAACGGTAGTAATTCATACTTTTCTCAACCTTCTGCATCACAACAGCCACGATCAGGTTGAACACATAATAAAATATCGCAGCGATCACAAATGGCATCATTGTTGTCTGTGCACTTGCGATCTGCTTGGCAATGGTAAACATCTCCGCAACTGCCACAACAAACGCAAGGGAAGTATCCTTGACCAGCGTAATGACCTCATTTGTAATAGACGGCAAAATCCTCTTAATCACCTGTGGAAGGATGATGCGGAAAAATGTCTGCACCTTATTGTATCCAAGGATTTTTGCAGCTTCATACTGTCCCACCGGCATGGATTCAATGCCGCCGCGATAGATTTCTGCAAAGTAAGCTGCATAGTTGATAGCAAATGCGATAAATACAGCGATCAGACTATATCCCATGGAAATACGGATCCCGAAGATAAAATAAGGGCCGAAATATACCACCATCAGCTGCAGCATCAGCGGCGTTCCTCTCATGATGGATATGTACCCGGATACAATGGTACGGATCACTTTGTTTCTGGACATTCTGCCAAAACAGATCAGAAGTCCCAGCGGCAGAGAAAACAGCAAGGTTACAAAAAAGATCTCAATAGAGACCAGCATTCCTCCTGCCAGCTGCTGGAGCATTACACTAAAACTCATTTTTTTCCTCCTGGTTCGGAGTATCAGTCCCATTTATCGGACTGATACCTGTAATTCCTGTAAACAACAGGAAATGAGCGTGTACGGCAGCTCTTTCTGCGCCGAAGCACCCTCATTTCCTTTTTATGCGGAAGCTCCAAAAGCTTCTGCTATGTTTCTTATTTCTACTGCTGTTGGATAGCTTAAAAAAATATCTTCACAGCTTTTACTGTGCCGGATCTGTACCGGATCATTTGGATTCAGAATCGGTTTCTTTCTCTGTGCTGTCTGCACTTTCTTCTGTGTCAGCTTCTGCTGAATCAGAATTCTCTGTCTTATCCTTGTCCTCGCTGATGCAGAGCATGCTCTTATCCAGTTCATACTTATCTGCAAGCTTGTCTACCTCACCGGACTCATCAAGTTTCTCAACTTCATCCCATACAAGCTCTTCCAGTTCATCATTTCCCTTCTTGAATCCGATGCCATACTGCTCGTTCTGGATCGGCTCGTCAAGGATCACATATTTATCCTTGCCTCTCTGGGAAAGCTGATAATTAGCAACACCGATATCAACAGCAACAGCGTCTGCAGCTCCGGAATCAATATTCATAAATGCAGTGTTGTAGTCCGGATTCTCTGTAAGAGATGCAAAGCTGTCCTTCAGTTCCTTATTGTCATCGTTGTTCAATGCGTCCAGTGCAGCGGATGCAGCCTGTACAACTACGTTCTTGCCCTTAAGATCCGCAAGCTTCTCAATTCCGGAATCCTTGGCAACTACGATCACCTGCTCATTGTTGATGTATGGATCACTCCATGTATAGTCATCCTCACGTCCGTTGATAGTAAATCCATTCCATATACAGTCGATCGTTCCGGAGTTCAGCTCCATATCCTTGGAATCCCAGTTGATAGGCTTCTTAACAAGTTCCCAACCAAGATTATCACATACTTCCTGGGCAAGGTCAAGGTCAAATCCTACATATTCTCCGTTATCATCCTTATATCCGAACGGAGGATATTCAGCATCAAATCCTACGATCAGGGTCTTATCCTCAACACCTGCCTGTACACTCACTCCTGTTACCATCATTCCTATTGTCATCGCTGCCGCCATTACTACTGCAACTGTTCTTTTCTTCATGGTCATTCTCCTTTTTTCGGTTATCTCTTTATCACATGGTCACTCTACCACGTGAAAGCGTATGGTTATAGTAACATACCCAAAAGGAGCTGTCAAGAGCAAACCTTCTGCTCTGCCAGATAATCTTTGTATTTCTTTCTGGCCGTTTTCAGATATGTTCTGGAAATTGGGATTTCCGTCTGTCCGACCACAAAACTGTTCTTCTTAAGTGAAGTTACCTTCTCCATGTTGATACAAAAGCTCTGATGACATCTCAGAAAGCTACTGTCTGACAGCTGTCCCGAAAAATCCCCCAGCCTGGCTCTGCAGCTGATCTTTTTTCCATCGGTAAGATGAAATGTCACACTGTGAAGACTACTGGATATATATGCCAGATGATCGTGCTGCAGTGTATAAACCTGTGTCCTGTAGCGAAAATACAGCGCTCTTCCGCCTTCACGCCTGCATACCTCCAGGATATGTACCAGAACATGTTCCAGTTCTCCACTTTCAACCGGTTTGACCAGATAGTTATAGGCAAACACTTCAAATGCTTCTTTATAGAATTTTTCATTCTCTGCCACCAGCACAACCGGGATATAATGTCCTTTCAGGCGCATTGCCCGCACAGTTTCCAGACTCCTGCCCTGATCACCATCCAGTCCCAGAAATATCAGATCGCAGATCTTGTGTCCCTCTGCCAGTCCCTTCAGGAGACTCTCTCTGGTCCGATACAGAAGGAGCTCTGCATCAGGGACCAGTGTGGAAAGCTGCCTGTACAGCTTCTGTGCATCCTTTCGTATTTCATCACATATCGCGATCGTCATCACTGCCATTGCCGTGTTTTCCTCCCTCATGCTCTTTCTGATATTAACATTTTATTTTCAAAGAAAGACCTACGCAATATGTGCTTCTAATTGTGCCTTGTTTTTTTACAAATTATTGCAATTCATGATCTGTTTTCGTATAATAATGTCATATAAGCACCAAAAGGAGTACTACTATGTCTGATTTCAGCAACAAATGCCGGGAATACCTAAAGGATACAGGAGAAAACGTTTATCAGTTATCTGCTTCTTCGGGACTTGACCGTACCTCGCTACAACGTATGATCACAGGGAAACGTCTTCCCGGTATTGATTTTGTGCGCCAGTTCTGCGATTCCCTCCGGATCAATCCTTCCCAACGCAGGGAACTGATGGAATTATATAAAATAGAAAAAATTGGAAAAGAAATATATTACAACCGCAAATATATACAGGAGCTTCTGGGTGTTATCAGCTCCCAGCAGGTCATTTCCCGGGAGGGTTTTCTCAGGCTTCCATCCTTTCCCTTTTACCGTGGAACTTTTTCTCTTGATGTGGAAAAGAAGGTCCTGAGCCTTTTTGAGGACATCCTGTCTTCCGGTTCTTCTGAAACGATCCGTACCAACCTTCCGGCCAACTGCCGGCTTCTTGTACAGATCTTTTCCCATCTTTATCCCAAATATGAGAAACTGCCACCGGTGATCCAGATCCTGCCGCTTCACCAGAACCCGTCCGCCTCACCGGATTACAACATGAATCTAGAAACCTTTCTCTGCACACTCCTTCCGATCCTGTCAGGTTTTGTGGGCTACCAGCCATATTATTACTATACTCAGACAGGCCGAGAGTTTTCCAGCTATGAACTGTTTCCTTTTTTCTTACTCACTGAAAAAAAGCTGCTGCTGTTATCCTCGGATATGATGACCTGTATTTTTACTGAAAATCCGGAAGCGATCCACGCATATCAACAGGAATTCCGGCGGGCTCTTGAGAATTCCAGCCAATTCTTCCTGCAGTCGGATTCTCCGGACAGGATCCTTAATATCTTTGGTTCTATCATGCAGACAAAGATCTCAACAAATTTTGCACTGGAATCTCATCCCTGCCTTGCACTGATGTCCTATGGTCCGGGCTTTATTCAGTCATTGTTTGATAACAGGGATATCGATCTTTCCGATCCGGTCTATACCCAGCTGGCAGCGGTTCTGAAACAGCCTTCCTTTGCTTTTACCGAAGCTGCCTTTTCCTGCAATTATTTTACACTGAACGGGATCCGGAAATTTGCCCGTACCGGACTCCTTGACGGACCTTATTCCTACCATCAGACTCCTCTTCCGAAAGAAGAGCGAAAAAAAGCCCTCAAGCATCTTCTTGACACAGATATGGGACATGAAAAATGCAGGATCCTGAAGCCTTCCGTACTTCCTGAAACCGGGATCCATCTGGAAGTTCTGTCTGACTATTCCGTTTTTCTCTGCTTTCTTTCCGAAAAAGATACTTTTCTCTGTATCTATCTGAAAGAAACCAGTATTGGACAGGCCCTGAATGATTACCTCTGTTCCCTGTCTGAGGAAGAATCCGTATATACAAAAAAAGAAGCCCGGCAGATCCTGCTGGGACTTCTTGAACAGCTTTAAGAGCCTGTACTTCTGTGATATTCTCTTGTGAGATTCTCCAGGATCCTGTCGGTTTCTCCGGATGCGATATGCTGCTCCGGGAGACCGGCAAAGCTTTTCAAAGCCTGGTCTATTTCCTGCCTTACCATTTCATCTGTCTTCAGATCTTCCTGTCGTTTCCTATATTCTTCTTCACTGTGAACACTGCGGTAGGCCAGAAGATAAACCTTCATCGCTTTCTCTGAATGATTCTCCTTCCATGCTTTCCAAAAGCAATCCAGCGCCTTATCCATCTGGAACAGGTAACTGTATGCGCATCCCTGATTATGCAGGATCCTTTCACGCATCTCTCCGGTGATTTCTTTCCCGCCATGCTCCAGAAGCTTCTGATAAACACGGAGTGCATTCACATACATCCGATTCTCCATCAGCGCATCACCTTTGCGTTTCTCCCGTATTTCTTCAGGTTCACGTTTTCTGGCTTCAATGCGCCCGTTTAAGGTCTTAAGCTCTTCATAAGCCAGATAATTGATCTCTTTAAATATCGGATACAGTACTTCTTCAAGTCCGACCTCTCTTCCAATATAAGGTTTCAGCTTGGCCGCAAGCTTCGGAAGCTCCAGTTCTTCCTCCAGCCAGGTACAGAGCTTACTGCTGATCAATGAGCTGTCCACAAGATAAAGATTGTTATAAAGATAATAGCAGAGTTCTTCTATAGAATAGATATTGGTACTGATATTTTCGATATAAAACGGCTTCTCTGCTTTTTTTACCTGACATAAAATATATCCGCTCATGCCTGCTTCCTTTCTTCCTGCTCATCCCATCGTACCAGTTCCCTCCAGATCTTCCCACTGGAAGGATACATTTCGCCAAAGCCCAGATCCTCTACTGTGATCTCACAGTCTCTCGGCGATACGTATTTCAGCGTGAGGGAAAGCCTTGAAGTCCGATTAGGCCGCTTTGGCAGACCCTCAAGTGCCATGGCCACACGTTTCTTCTCGGTTTCTTCCGGAATACTTACCACAAATACCAGTTCACTGGTATCATCCAGGATCAGCTCGCAGGATGCACTGCATTCATACCAGTTGCTGCCGCTTTCGATCAGCGGATAGTAAGCCGGAGAGCCCATCACCCGCATATCCATTCCTACATCCGCAGCCACCAGCGAATCGCTTAAATAGCGGTAACCTTTGAGTTTTTTATCCTCCAGCTTGTCCTTACCGGCTATGCAGGCTCCCTTTGCAAAAAGATTGTTTCCGTAAAAAACCTTCCGTCCCTGATGACACAGGAGCTTTACAGACTGCTGTGCCCACTGCTGGTCAAATCCTTCTCCCGTGATCTGCACACTGGAGAAGAGCTCTTTGCCGAGAGTCTTACTGATAAAACGGTAAAATTCCACATCACGGATCTCTTCTTCCGGTTCAAGCTTTGTACTGACCGGATCCTCCAGTTTTACAAGCACCGGTCTGGAAGAGCCGTTGATGGTCAGCTTCCGGAAAGTTACCGTATCGCCTGCAAAGGCATACCAGCCTACACTTCGATTCCAGGTTTCCCGTTTCTGTCCCAGCGCATAATAATAAAAGCTCTCGCCATAGTCCATAAGCATATATTTCTCACGGGAAAAACCTGCAAGGCTGCAGGCCTTCTGATAATTCCGTACCTGAAGTGTACTAAGCTCCGGCGATGTGATACAAAGGCACCGGGTATTCTTTACGATATCCTGGATTCCCAGAAATTTCAGGATTCCCCTTAGAAAATGTGCCAGAAGCTCTGCCGGCTCTTTTTCCTCTCCTGCCACCTGGATCTTTTCTTCCTTCTGACAGATATCATAAATATTTCCGATCATGATTCCGCCCTTTTCCCTGGCAAAATACTCTGCTTCCAGGCCTACGCAGTAATCACCGTGATCGGTACGATAGCAGATACAGCCCGGAGCTTCGTACTGACTGGCTCCTACCTTCATGGAAAGAGAACGGGCTTCTTCTGCTTTTCTGTCATAATAACAGATCTGTGTGTATTCTTTTCCAATATCAATTCCTATGATCAAGTCACGAATTTCATTCATCTTTCCGGTTCCTTCTCTATGACAAACATTTCATTAACGTACTGTTCCTGCCGGAGATACTGTGCCAGCTTCTCCTTCACTTCCGTGTCTTTCTCCAGTTTCCTTGCACAGAGTATCTGATTGATCAGCTGATATTTGCTGGATGCCTGGTCATTACTCTGGTTCATGGTCAGTATTTTTTCTTCCGTTTTGTGTACACCAGTTTCATCTTCTGTCTGGAAATAATATCGCAGGGTCTCTCCATAAAACAATGTAAATGCTCTGGCAAAAATTCCCTCATAGATATTTTTGAGCGGTTCACTTTTATAGTCCGGTACAGTTCCAAGACCTGTATCCAGGGAATAATACAGTGTGACCGAAGCCTCCGGTGAAGTATGATACTCTACAAAAGTCTTATCATCCAGCTGATACGGTCGCAGGATACTCTGATCCAGATTCCGGAAAAACTCAAATATCATTCCGTCCTTTACACAGGAAGAGAGGATTTTTTCCTCCATTTCCAGATTTTCTTCATCAGAAGTTTTTTCTTCGGAAAGCAGCTTCAGAAGGGCCAGGTCACAGATCCGGTCTCCGGGCCACTCCTTTTCTCTGCGATTTTTCAGATACTCCTTAAGTCCAGGCATCTCCGGCATTTCTTTTACAAACATTCCGTAAGACATCAGAGTCAGATACGCACCGATCACACTCTCTTTTCCGGAATGACGGATATATTCTTTCAGGATATCCGCACCCTCTGACCGGTAATCCCAGTTAAACATCAGAAGAGAAAGGATCCTCTCCTCCAGATTATAGGTATCCATCTCAAACCCACAGGCACTTTTCCAGATATCCAGAAGTTCCTCCACAGGTCCAAACCGGAATTTCATCAGATACATGAGGATCACTTCATCATAGATTCCCTGCCGGTATACATGAGAGGAAAGTGCAATCAGCTCTTCGTCCTCCGCACAGTCACAGCGGATGATCATACGGCTTACCAGCTTCAGAAGAGCACGCTCCTCTACTCCTTCAAATCCAAATGCTTCCACCACGCTCATAGCCTGCGGAAACAGTCCCCTCTGGATCAGGATCTCCAGAAGGGTTTTCCGGTCGACCATGGCATATTCCCGATAATCCATCATCTCCAGACAGGCATCCAGATCTTCTCCCTGCACGTGATCCCGATAATAATCCAGGATCTTTTTGCGGATCAGCCTCTTATATTCATCGGTAAACGCCGGTGAAAGGACCAGTTTCTGAAAAATTCCCAGATTCTTACGACTGATCTCCTGACCCTGACAGTAATACAAAAGCACAGCCGGTTCATCCGCCCCTTTTTCCAACACTGCCGGAACCATCTCACGATCATCAAAAAGTGGTGTCAGATTATAATCTACCGTAGCAACATAACGTCTCTGTTTTTCATCCTGAAATACAACGGCCGCATCTTCGCTGCAGATCCTTGGGTAAGCGATCCCATGGATACACGGATAGATTTCTTCCTGTTTCATCTGTCTGTGACGGACGATCACACTGCGGACCTTCGGATCATCCGTATACAGCCGGCAGGTAAACATTCTGGAGGCGATCACCTGCGCTTTTTCGCTGTCCGATGGTTCCCGCATGAATTCCTGATAAACAGCGGCATAATTTTCATTCATCCGGCCTTCCCGTAACTTACGGAAAGCAAATTCCTCCATGCTTTCACGATAACTTTCGTATGTCTGTGGATCACGTTCCTTCCCTGCAATGATGCATGCATACAGATAGGCACGCTTGGAATCACCGAGAGTATTGTTGTTATAGGTAAAATACATCAAAAGCGGTTTCGGCAGGACTCTCCGATAAGAAGTATCCAGTGTTTCCACATAATATTCATACAGCCGTGTGATCCGGATCCCGCGGTCCACGGCAGCGGAAAACCACTGAAAATATTCCGGTTTTCTTGGATTTCCCTTCATAATATATTTACAGATAGCTTCCACGGTATCATCCGACGGAAAGGCTTCACATCCCATGGCCATAGCACGGTACAGACTTTCGTTAAAAGCTTTCTCATAACCGGAAAGATATGCCAGGCGCATGACCAGCTCTTCCGTCAGCATCTGTTCTTTTCCTGCAAAAAGGAATACCTGGGCCCAGAACCCATTGATTCGATGCAGCAGAGACATATCTGCACAAATACGGTTCCATGCTTCCAGATACAGAAAAGGACTTGTACATCCCCGCTCAAAAAGTTCCTCCATCAGAAAGATCTTTTTTGACGGAGAAAGCGTATGATCCATTTCAAATACCAGTTTCAGAAGGATAAAGCTGTCTTCCTTCTGCATCTGGAAATTCTGTACCTTGCGGAGGGCCTGTTCCTTATCCCGGTACAACCCGGTCTGTGTACACAGATACAAATAAATCCCTGCCAGTTCCAGTTCATTGTGATGAAAGGATTTATTCTGATAACGCTCAAGGATTTCTGAAGCCTGGTCATCTTCTCCTTCCAGATGAAGCAGATAGGCTTCCAGAAGCTGATATTCCGGATATTTCAGTCCGTTTTCGCCCATACGGTCAAGCTTCTCATGAGTAGAGGCTGTCCAGGCCTGAAAATCTGTTCTTTTACAGAGATATCCCAGGTATTCCTTCATCAGAGATATCCGGTACTGTTTTTCCAGAAGATCCAGGTTCACGGCACTCTCAGTTCCTCTGGATGCAAGAACGTGATATACCAGTTTCTGGTATGGGGTTTTTACAATGATCTCGCCGTACTGATTTCCTTTTCCAAGTTTTTCCTGGCGGATCACATAGTTTATTTCACAGGTACTTCCGATAAAATCCTCTTCTGTGACCACATGCTTACCTGCCTCCAGAAAATCCCCGTTTACCTCAATATCTGCCCGCAGGTGTCCCCATCCGCTCCTGTGGATATAAAGGGATTCCTGAACAGATTCACTGACATCATAAAAACCGGCCTCTTCTCTGTTCAGACTCAATGTCACCTTTTCCTTGGCACCGGCTGCGATCAGAAATTCCTCCAGATGCTGATAGGTCACCGGCTGCTGTGACATTCCTGCATAAAGAGAACGGATCTTCTCACTCTGATCACTCAGGATCAGGGAAAAATGTCGTTCTGTAAAGATCCGGTAAGCCTCATGGAAATCATCCTTTGCAATGTGCAGAAATTCTTCCAGAGAAGATACCTTTCTGCCTGCACTCTTCACCTCTTCCGTCTGTACCTGTACAGTGAACGGCAGCTTATATTCTCCGATACTGGTAGTAAAACACAGCCAGCCTTCAAAGCTCTCTCCCGGCTTCATTCCCTCTGCATCTACCCCATAAGGCATGCGCACTGTGGTTCCGGAAAAGCGGTCAAATCCCGGCACCAGTCTCCGGTCAGATGAAGTCACAAAGCCACTGATCCTGCGGTTGTCATCGGTACCGAAATAAATCTCATCCTTTGTAGTCTCTCCTGCCTTCAGCGTAGCGAAAATATGGTCCTGTGAAAACAGAAGCTCAGGCTGTTCATAAATAAATTTTCCGTTAAGAAGCTGTTCTATCCTCTTTTTCAAAATATATACTCCTCATCAATATACACTGATTGTTGTCACTCGTATTTTATGATTATACACCAGATCAGAATGTGGCGCAACAGGTGTTCGCCTCTGTCCTTTTTATAAAGTTTCTGTTGGAAAAGCACGAAAAGCACGTCCGGCTCATAAGCTATAAGGAAATCCCCTTTGAGGTGAACCCTTGAAAACCTTTCTGAAACCGCTTTCTTTTGCGGAAGAGCAGTTCTATCTTCTGCAGCTCCAAAGGGGCGATCCGGAAGCAAAAAATATCCTTATCGAACACAATCTCCGCCTCGTAGCACATGTTGCAAAAAAATATCAGGGATGTGACGAGGATCCGGATGATCTGATCTCCATAGGCACCATAGGTCTGATCAAAGCCATTTCCACCTTTGATCCCAGCCGGACTTCCAAACTTTCCACTTATGCTGCACGGTGCATTGACAATGAGCTTCTTATGATGTTCCGTGCCCGCAGGAAACGTTCCAGAGAAGTTTCTCTCTATGAACCCATCGGCACAGACCGGGAAGGCAACGAGATCAGCCTTCTCGATATCATTGAAAGTCCACCCGTTGATGTTGTGGATGATTGTTTCAAAAGGGACAGCATTTCCTATCTTCTCCGTTATATCCGGACAGTACTCTCCCCAAAGGAATACCAAGTGATCTGCTGCCGCTACGGTTTGAATGGTCAGGAGCCACTGACCCAGCGAGAGATTGCTGAAAATCTCTCCATCAGCCGCTCCTATGTATCCCGTATCGAAAAGAACGCTCTTCGAAAACTCCGTACTCTTTTTCCTGAAAATCAGTAAAGGGGAGAACGTTCTTTTCGTTCTCCCCTTTACTCTCTTATCCACCCTTTCGGATCATTCACCTCTTCGGAGAATATCAAATACCTCCGGCATCTCAGTCAGTTTCACATAGATCCTCTGCTGAGCATGTGGTGCACTCTCCATAGCTTCGCCCTCTTCATTATAAATGGCTTCCACTGTGACCGGAATATTCCTTCCGTCCGGTTTCATGATCTCGATGGTCTCTCCTACAGAAAACTTGTTTCTCTGTGTCAGTCTTGCCAGACCTCTCTCATCGATCTCTTCTGCAAATCCAAGATATGTGTATTCTCTTACATATGTGTTGCTGTCATAGATCTGGGTATTCTCATCCGGCTTTCCGTAAAAAAATCCGGTGGTAAACTGACGGTAGGTACAGTTTGAGATCTGCTCCTGATACCACGGCATATTTGCATGATATTTTTCCGGACTTTCCATACAGTCGTCAATGGCTTTGCGGTAGGTTCTTGCCACTGTTGCCACATAAAGAGCTGTTTTCATACGTCCTTCGATCTTCAGGCTGTCAATACCGCTTGTAAGGATATCTTCCATATGTTCTACCATACAGAGATCCTTGGAATTAAAAATAAAAGTTCCTCTCTCATTTTCAAATACCGGCATGTATTCTCCCGGACGCTTCTCCTCCACAACAGAATATTTCCATCTGCAGGGATGGGTACAGGCTCCCTGATTGGCATCTCTTCCTGCCATAAAGTTACTGAGAAGACATCTTCCGGAATAGGAAATGCACATGGCGCCGTGGATAAACGTTTCAATCTCCATATCCTCCGGAATATGTGCCCGGATCTCCCGAATCTCTTCCAGAGAAAGCTCTCTTGCACTTACCACACGTTTGGCACCAAGGTTATACCAGAAACGGTAAGTCTCATAATTGGTATTATTTGCCTGTGTACTGATGTGACGCTCAATCTCCGGGCAGATTTCCTTTGCATACATAAAGATTCCCGGATCTGCGATGATCAGTGCGTCCGGTCCGATCTCCTTCAGTTCCTGAAGATATTCCCTTACACCCTCAAGATCACGGTTATGCGCCAGGATGTTTACTGTCACATAAACCTTTACACCATGGGAATGGGCAAATGCGATTCCCTCACACATATCTTCTTTTGAAAAATTCTTAGCCTTTGCACGAAGTCCAAAAGCTTCTCCGCCGATGTAAACAGCATCTGCACCATATATGACGGCAACCTTTAAAACCTCAAGGCTGCTCGCCGGAACCAATAGTTCTGGTCGTTTCATAAACCTGTTCTCCTGTTTTTACACTTACAGCCGCTCCGTCTCCAAGAGGAAGCACCGATGTACGAAGCACCGGACTGTGAGTCAGCTGCCAGAGATATTCTCTCATTCTTTTATAGATTGTACGGTTACGCCGTTCCACAAGATAATGAGATTCAATAATATCCCCTTCCTGCAGCACGTTGTCAGATACCAGCACGCTTCCCTCTTTCATCAGTCTCAGCACGTCAGGAAGCCAGTGGATATACTGGCCCTTGGCTGCGTCCATGAAGATCATATCAAAGGTTCCGGTAAGATTCTTCAGGATCTCTCCGGCATCTCCCTCCAGAAGCGTGATCTGTGACTCTCTTCCTGCGCGCCTGAAATTATCCTTTGCGACAGGAATTCTTTTTTCATAATTCTCTATGGTAACAATTTCCATATCTTCCGGCCCATACTCACACATAAGAAGTGTGGAGAAGCCTACGGCAGTCCCCACCTCCAAAATGCGCTTCGGTTGTTTCAGTGCCAGAAGCATCCTCATAAAGCTCTGCATATCTCTCCGGATGATCGGCACCCGGTCTGCAAGTGCCTTTGTCTCCAACTCCTGCAGAAATGGAGTATTCCCCATATCCAGTGAATTGATATAGGTCTGCATGCGTTCTTCTACGATCACTGGCTGTTCGATCCTTCCTTGCTCTCTTCTCCTGACAGCACTGCAATGATCCTGGTCGGTGTATAAGCTGTACTGAGAAGGTATGTACCTGCTTTGATCTGTCCGTGATATGCGGACATTCTTTCCTGTATGGTAAATGCAAGCGCATCCTTGATAAGACCCTTCTGCTCCAGTGTCTTGCCTACTTTATATGCAGAGGCACCTTCTTTTATGACTACCGTGACCTGCTGTCCCTCTCCCGGGCTCATAGCCTGCTGGTTAAACACATCGTAGCCAAACTGATATGCTGATTTTCCAACCCAGATCAGAAATACGATAATAAAGATATATACAGCAGTTTTAAATACCCCTCCAGCCAGAAAAACGCCGGCCCTGCCAACCTTGTCTCTTGTGTCTGCCATAGTCTTTCCTCCTATAAGTCAGGAATCTGTATGTCGATCCCGTCCACCAGCGTCCTGCATATCCGCTGCATCAGTCTGCACAGCGCAAGCTCTGCGTCGAGATAGGCATTTACTTTCAGGTTCTGTCTCAGACTTGCAGACTCCTGATTGAGCTGTTCCGCAATATGGAACAGCTCATCCTTGTCTGAATGATTCTGCAGTCTGAAATTATCTCCACGGAATCTCATCACTCTGGCTTTCAGCTCAGGATCCGCTTCAAGCTGGGCTGCCTGTTTCTGATATTCCTGATATTCATCGCTTCTGTGCACAGCATCGAGAAGCTTCTCAATCTCCATGCTGATCTCATCCATGAACCTACGCCTCCATAATGATAGGCAGGATCATAGGATTTCTCTTGGTCCGTTTCCACAGATACTCTCCAAGGGCATCCTTGACCTCGGTTTTGATCTTGCCCCAGTCCGTGATATTGTTCTCCAGGCAGGAATCCAGTGCAGTTTCCACAACCTGTCTGGCATGCTCCATAAGATCCTCAGATTCTCTTACATACACAAAACCTCTGGAAACGATATCCGGACCTGCGAGAACTACATTACTGTGGCGCTCCAGTGTCATAACTACGATCATGATTCCATCTTCAGACAGGTGCTGACGGTCACGGAGTACGATATTTCCCACATCACCAACGCCAAGTCCGTCTACGAAGATCGCACCTGTATGAACGCTTCCTGTCACCTTGGCATCCTGTCCGTCCAACTCCAGAACATTTCCGGAAGAAAGGATAAAAATATTCTCCTTCGGGATTCCCAGATCTTCCACAATGTGTTTCTGTGCAGTCAGATGACGGTACTCACCATGGATCGGAATGGCATATTTCGGTTTTACGAGGGAGTAGATCAGCTTGATCTCCTCCTGGCAGGCATGTCCGGAAACATGGACATCCTGGAAAATAACCTTGGCTCCCTTCATAGACAGTTCGTTGATGACCTTGGAAACTGCCTTTTCATTTCCGGGGATCGGATTGGAGCTGAAGATGATGGTATCGTTAGGCTTGATCGTGATCTTTTTATGGATATTGGCTGCCATACGGGAAAGTGCCGCCATGGACTCACCCTGGCTTCCGGTTGTGATCAGAACCACCTTATCGTCCGGATAATTCTTCACCTGATCAATCTCGATCAGTGTGTTCTCCGGGATCTGCAGATAGCCAAGCTCTGACGCTACGGAAATAACATTGACCATACTGCGGCCTTCCACAGCAACCTTTCTTCCGAACCGGTATGCAGTGTTAATGATCTGCTGCACACGATCCACGTTGGATGCAAAGGTTGCAATGATGATCCTGGATGTACGGTACTCATTAAAAAGATTATCAAATACATGTCCCACTGTACGCTCGGACATTGTAAATCCCGGTCTCTCTGCATTGGTACTCTCACACATCAGTGCAAGCACACCCTTCTTGCCGATCTCTGCAAAACGCTGCAGATCGATGGCATCTCCAAATACCGGTGTATAATCAACTTTAAAGTCTCCTGTGTGTATCACGATTCCCACCGGTGAATAAATAGCAAGTGCGGATGCATCCTGGATACTGTGATTCGTTTTGATAAATTCCACAGCGAAATCCCCAAGATTGATCACCTGCCCGTGTTTTACCTCTTTCAATTTGGTAGAACGCATAAGGTTATGCTCTTTCAGTTTGTTGCGGATCAGTCCCAGTGTCAGCTTGGTAGCATAGATCGGAACATTGATCTCTTTCAACACATACGGAAGAGCTCCGATATGATCCTCATGTCCATGAGTGATCACAAATCCCTTCACCTTGGAAATATTTTCCTTAAGGTATGTTACATCCGGAATGACCAGATCGATTCCCAACATATCGTCCTCAGGGAAAGAAAGACCACAGTCTACAACTACAATACTGTCGCCATACTCAAAAGCGGTAATGTTCATTCCGATCTGCTCCAGACCGCCAAGTGGTATGATCTTAAGCTTGGATGTTGTTCTGCGGCCGGTTTTCCGACCGGATGGCCTGCCGCCGGTCTTTGCCGGTTTCTGTGTGTTTCTGCTGTTTTTTACAGCGCCACCGGCTGCTGTTTTCTTTGCTGTTGGCCGGAAAGGCTTATCCTGACGGTTTTTGCTGCCACCACGATACTGTCTTGTTCTTGATCCGGCATTCTTTTGTCTTGCTGCGGTTCTTCTGGCACCGCCTGCGGAAACTTGTACTCTGCTCTCCGCATTTTTGTTGTCATCGTTGTTCTCGCTTTTCAAAAATCGCTCCTCCATTCAAAATTCACGTCATCCAGCATCTGCTGAAAAACTGCATATACAGCCTGAAGTTCGTCATCATCCTCGACCATCTCATAACAGGCTTCTGTGCTTCCCGGAGCTGAAATATCCTTCAGAATATATGCGTCTGCTTCCTCATCCTGTGAATCGGACACCAAAAGATAAGTCACACCCGCAATATTGGTCTGCTCCTCTACGTAAAACTCAGCAGCTGTGCCGTCGTCTGACTGAAATATTATTTTTTCCATATTTAATTCTTCCTTATCCGTTCTTGTCAAGCGGATATTCACAATCCGCATTTGCTACCTGATCCGCTCAAAATATCTATTTGCGTTTCCGATCATTCTTCCACGCCTTCCTGCTGCTCTCTTCTGTGTGCGGCAGCATCCAGATATCCCTGCAGGATAAAGACTGCTGCTACCTGATCCAGATACTGTTTACGGTCTTCCTTATGCACACCGGTCTCCTCCAGAGTACGGTCTGCCGCCATGGTAGTCAGTCTCTCATCCCACATAACAACAGGCAGACCCGTACGTTTCTCCAGCATTTCCTTAAACTCCAGAGATTTCTCGGCCCGCTCTCCTACTGTATTGTTCATGTTTTTCGGGTATCCCAGAACGATCTCCGTAACCTGATACTCCGAAATAATCTCTTCAATACGTGCCAGAGTACGACGAAGCTTGTTTTCCTGCTTGCGCCATACGGTTTCCACACCTTGGGCTGTCAGGCCAAGGGGATCGCTCACTGCAACCCCAACGGTCTTCGAGCCATAGTCCAGTCCCAGTACTCTCATATTACCGTTCCCAGGACTTATTCTTGATATACTCGGTGAGAAGCTCCTCTACCAGCTCATCACGCTCCACCTTCATGATCATGCTTCTCGCACCCTTGTGGCTTGTGATGTAGGTCGGGTCTCCGGACATAATATATCCTACGATCTGATTCACCGGATTGTAGCCCTTCTCATCCATTGCATTGTACACCAGATCCAGGACTTCTTTTACCTGAAGCTCCTGATCCGGTTTTGTTCTGAAATACTGTGTATTTCCCAGATTATTCTCTGCCATTGTCTCTCACGTCCTTAAAATATATTCTTTTTTATTTTAATATAAATTTACATAAATTACAATCTTAAATTTAACGAGGATTGCGAATACAAACTGTCAACGTTACTGTTCACTCCGTTCTCAGTAACACGCTTCGCAAAATATTACCAGTGAACAAACAACCTTTCAACATACGATCCCGTTCTTCACTCCACGGCTTCACCGGTCATGATATGCTCTTCAAGAAAGCCTTCTGCCTTTACGATTACGATATCATTTACACCATAAGCTTCCGATTTCGGTACAGCAGTTTTTATATACTCCCGGCTGTGTCCCAGATACCAGGTCCGTCCATCCTTTGTATACTCTTCCTCGATCAGTACCTCCAGGTTTTTGCCAAGCATGGATTTCTCATAATCCCCTGCATGACGATGATGCAGCTCGATCATCTTCTCACTGCGGAAGGATTTCTCCGCCTCTGTCAGCTGTCCGTCCATGGCAGCTGCCTTTGTTCCCTGTCTTCTGGAATATTTGAAGATATGAGTCTCATAAAAACGGATGCTGTCCACAAAATCATAGGATTTCCGGAATTCTTCCTCCGATTCCTGCGGAAAGCCTACGATCACATCCGTTGTCAGTGCCGGATTTCCATACACTTCTCTTAAAAGCTCACAGCGCTCTCTGTATTCCCCGCTTCTGTATCTGCGGTTCATCCTCTCCAGGGTCTCATCACAGCCACTCTGCAGGGAAAGATGGAAATGCGGGCATACCTTCGGCAGCGCCGCGATCCCTTCCGCAAATTCTCTTGTAACGATTCCCGGTTCCAGCGATCCCAGACGGATACGCCTGATCCCTTCGATCTCATGCACAGCACGGATCAGAGAAAGCAGTGTCTCTTTTTTCTCCTCCGGGAAATCCACTCCATAGGAGCTTAAATGGATTCCTGTAAGGACCACTTCCTTATACCCTTTTTCCGCAAGTGCACGGACCTCCTTCAGCACACTTTCAATATTTCGGCTTCTGACACGGCCTCTTGCATAGGGAATGATACAGTACGTACAGAACTGATTGCATCCGTCCTGAACCTTGATATATGCCCTTACATGTTCTGCTGTATGATCAATGGAAAGTTCCTCATACTCTTTTGTCTGATTGATCTTGATCACATGGGAACCATGGCCCGGTTTGTTTTCCGCATATTCGGCCAGTGCCTCCACAATATTGATCTTCTGGTTATTTCCCAGAACAAGATCAATGGCTTCGTCTTTTTCCAGTTTCTCGCCACCGGTCTGTACATAACAGCCCGTTGCCACCACGATCGCTTCCGGATTCATTTTTTTTGCTTTGTGGAGCATCTGTCTTGATTTTCTGTCTGCAATATTGGTTACTGTGCAGGTATTGATCACATAAATATCCGCTCCCGGCTCAAAAGGCACGATCTCATATCCCGCCTCCTCCAGAAGCTGCTGCATGGCCTCGATCTCATAGGCATTTACTTTGCAGCCAAGGTTGTGTAATGCAACTTTATTTCCCATTTTTCCTCACTTTTTTTACACTTTAACTAATTATTAAAACAATTTTTATCTCTTTTCACCTTGACTTTTTGGGTACTGACAGGTAAGATGAAAGCTGTAAAACAACAAAAATTTATCAAGGGAGGTTATTATAATGAAAACAGCTAAAATCTCACTGAATTCCATCGATAAGGTGAAAGCATTCGTAAACGAGATCAGCAAATTCGACTGCGATTTTGATTTAGTATCCGGAAGATATGTGATTGATGCAAAATCCATCATGGGTATCTTCAGCCTGGATCTTTCCAAGCCGATCGACCTCAACATCCATGCAGATGGCGCTGCTCTGGATAACGTAATGCAGATTATTTCCAAATATACAATCGACTAATCTATACTGTATATTTGAGAGGAACTGTATCGGATACAGTTCCTCTTTTTTCATGCTTTCAGAATCCTTCTGTTCTCAATGAACTCCCTTTTCCTGATATATCGGTAATTCCAGGGAACCTCTGCAGCGAGGTTCCCTGTTTGTTTTTTCTTATCTAAAAACGGATCACTGAATTTCAATGATCTCTGTGGTATTCAGAGCCGTTTCCATAAGCTCATCGATCTTCTCAGAAAGCTTCTGCTCAGAACGGCGGATCACCTTAAGATTCGGCTTTGTTACAGGATGTTTCGCTACAAAGATGGTACAGCAATCCTCAAACGGCTGAATAGAAGTCTCAAAGGTATCGATCTTTCTGGAAATACGGACGATCTCCTCTTTATCAAAGCCGATCACCGGACGATATACCGGAAGTGTGCAGACTTCATTTGTAGAAGCAAGGCTCTGTAAGGTCTGGCTTGCAACCTGTCCGATGCTCTCACCTGTGATAAGTCCGAGACAACGGTCTTTTTTAGCGAAATGCTCGGCAATACGCATCATATATCTTCTCATGATAATAGTAAGCTCATCATGAGGACACTGATCATAAATATAAAGCTGTATATCTGTAAAGTTAACTACATGGAGACGGATCGGTCCGCTGTATTTGGCTACCAGGCGGGCAAGATCCACTACCTTCTGTTTTGCGCGCTCACTGGTGTAGGGCGGTGCATGGAAATATACCGCATCGATCTTAACACCACGTTTTGCGATCATATAGCCGGCAACCGGACTGTCGATCCCACCGGAAAGAAGAAGCATGGCTTTTCCGTTTGTTCCGATGGGCATTCCGCCTGCGCCCGGAATGGTCTGGGAATATACGTAAATCTTGTCACGGATCTCAACAGAAAGATCCAGCTCCGGATGATGAACATCTACACTTGCCTCCGGGAACGCATCCAGGATACGTCCGCCAAGCTCAGCGCTGACTTCCATGGAGCTGATCGGATAGGATTTCTTTGCGCGGCGTGTCCAGACCTTGAAGCTTCCGTTAAAGTCCGGATGCCACTGCTTCATATAACCCACAACATCTTCGGCAAGCTTCTCAAAGCCCTGTTCTTCATAGATCATAACCGGGCAGATGCCTACAATACCGAATACATGCTGCAGCGCATCTACAGCCTCATCGTAATCATAATTCTCCGGGCAGAATACATAAACTCTTCCCTGCTCTTTTTTTACTTCAAAATCTCCCTCGATCTTGGAGAGTGCGATCTCCATCTGATGTACGAGAGCATCTTCAAAACGATAGCGGTTTTTTCCCTTAAGGGCAATTTCCGCATATTTGATCAGAAATGCATGTACTAACATAAAAATCCCTTTCTTCTGTATTCTCTATCGACGTGCATACCTGCGCAGCATCGGAATTGTTTTTCCCAGTGCTTCCAGGCAGTAATCTACCTCTTCAAAGGTATTTTCCTCACAGAAACTGATACGGACGGTACTCTCCACATCCGCTCTTGAAAGTCCCATAGCTGTCAGTGTTGCACTCGGTTTTCTCTTATGACTGGAGCATGCACTTCCTGCGGAAATATATACTCCGAATTCTTCCAGTGTATGGAGCAGGACTTCGCTTCGGACTCCATGAAAAGTCACGCTCATGATGTGCGGTGCCCCTTCTCTTAAAGGCATTCCGTTGATGGTGATGTCTCCAAGCTTTGAAAGTCCCTCTGCCATCCGTTCTTTCAGGTCATAAAGGTGCTGTATTTTTTTATCAAAATCCGTATATACCATCTCTGCGGCAACGCCAAGGCCTGCGATTCCCGGTACATTGTCTGTTCCGGAACGCATACCGTTCTGCTGTCCGCCGCCAAGGATCTGCGGCTGTACTCTTACTTTTTCGTTAATATAGAGAAAGCCTACGCCCTTTGGTCCATGGATCTTGTGGCTGCTCACAGAAAGAAGATCGATCCCCAGCTTTTTCGGATAGATACGATACTTTCCGAACGCCTGGATGGCATCTACATGAAAAAGTGCTTTCGGACTTTTTTCATGGACAAGCTTTCCGATCTCTTCTACCGGCATCACGGCTCCCACCTCATTGTTCACGTACATCACAGACACCAGAATGGTATCCGGACGAAGAGCCGCTTCCAGTGCATCCAGCTTTACAACGCCCTGATGATCAACAGGAAGAATGGTCACCTCATAGCCCTGTTCCTTCAGATAAGCAAAAGGCTGGGCCACTGCTGCATGCTCTACTGCAGTTGTGATGATATGGTTTCCCATACGCTTATTGGCTTCCACACCACCGATGATAGCAAGGTTATCCGATTCTGTTCCACCGGAGGTAAAAAGAATCTCTTTTTCATTCACTTTCAGTAATTTTGCAAGGGTCTGGGCACTTCTGCGGACATAATTCTCCGCTTCCACTCCCTTTTTATGCATGGCAGAAGGATTTCCGAAATCTCCTGTCATGGTTTTGCAGACAATATCCTTTACTTCATCGAAGCATCTCGTTGTCGCGGAATTGTCAAAATATGCTTCCATAATCTATTCATCCTCCAGTTGAAACATCAGAACAGAAAGTACTGCGAGTCCCGCGGTTTCTGTCCGTAAGATCCGGTGTCCCAGGGTGATCGGTTTCGCACCGGCTTCCATGGCATCTGCCACTTCCTGCTCTTCAAAACCACCCTCAGGGCCGATAAAGACACCGATGCTTTTTCCCGGTTCGATCGACCGGATCAGTTCTTTCGTCTCTTTCATTCCCTTTGCAAGTTCATAAGGGATCAGTAGAACATCCAGTTCTTTTGCGTAAGCAAGAGCTTCTTTAAATGTCATCACAGAATGGACTTCCGGAACAAGCATACGCTTGGACTGTTTTGCCGCACTTTCCGCAATCTGCTGCCAGCGGGATACTTTTTTCTCTGCTTTTTTGTTATCCAGTTTTACCACACATCGTCTGGTTGAAACCGGAACTACGGAATATGCCCCAAGCTCCACAGCTTTCTGGATGATCAGTTCCATCTTGTCTACTTTCGGCAGACCCTGGAAAAGATAAATGCGGTTTTTCAACTCATAATCCGGTTCCTGGACATAGAGGATATGAAGCAGCACTTCATCTTCCCCTGCATTTTCGATCACACAGTGATATTCTTTTTCCTTGTCGCTGATCCAGAGCTCCTCGCCTTTTTTCATACGGAGTACATTGACAATATGATTGACATCATTTCCTGTGATACGGATCTCATGTCTGTCCCTGTCGATCTGATGAGGTTCCACAAAAAATCGCTGCATGAGATCAGTCCTTTCTTGCTGTCACAGATACCCACTCGCCCTGATGAGTCACCTCAACAAGAGTCAGACCGGCGTCTTTTACAGCCTTCACCACGACATCCTCCTTTACATCCAGAATGCCTGATGTAATGTAGTAAGCGCCTTTTTTCATCTGTGCAACGATCACCGGAGTCAACGGTACCAGAACATCTGCCAGGATATTTGCAGTTACGATATCATATTTCTCATATCCGACCTGTTCCTGAACTTCTTTGTCATCGATGATGTTTCCGATCATCATGTCAAAGGATTTCTCCTCGATCTGGTTGGCCTCCTTGTTCTCAGATACTGCCGGAACTGCACAGGGATCAAGGTCTGTACCAACCACATGACCTGCACCAAGCTTCAGTGCAACGATCCCCAGGATTCCACTTCCGGTTCCCACATCAAGGATCTCCATTCCCGGCTTCACAAATTTCTTCAGCTGACGGATCACAAGCTGTGTGGTCTCATGCATTCCTGTACCAAAGGCAGTTCCCGGATCAATGTGGAGGATCATCTTGTCCTTATCTTCTGCCTTCACTTCTTCCCAGGACGGTACGATCAGAATGTCGTCTACATAGAACTGATGGAAGTACTGTTTCCAGTTATTGATCCAGTCCTTGTCCTCTGTCTGGGATTCTGTGATGGTTGCCTCTCCGATATCCACAAAGCTTCTCAGATCCTCCAGTGCAGCCTTCACATCTTTCAGGATTGCCTCGGTATCCGCATCCTCTTCCAGATAGAAGTTCAGATATGCGATCCCGTCATCTGCTGGTCCCTCCGGCATGATATCCACAAACATCTGTGCCTTATCCTCATCGGTCAGTGGCTGCTTATCCTGGATTTCCACACCTTCAATTCCCACCTCGGCAAGTGTACAGATCACAATATCCTCTGCCTCTGTTTTTGTCTTAAGTGTAAAACGGTTCCATTTCATCTTTTATATCTCCTTATGCTGTATACACATTTATGGATTTTCATTCCAGTCTGTCGCCTGTTTTCTATTGTCCCGAAAACGGGCACTTCTTTTAATATACACGAATACAGAAAAAAAAGAAAGAGGCATTTTGTGCCTCTTTCCTGTTTTCACTTTATTTATTCCTCAAACATTTCCTTTACTTTCTCACGGAAACCTTTTTTCTTCTTTTCGGTTTTTTCGGAAGTCTCGGATGTGCTGTCCTCTGACGGACGGTTTCCACATGCCGCATCAAAAGCTTCCAGAGCTTTCTTTGCTTCCTCATTGAGATTTGTCGGAGTCTGGACTACCAGTGTTACATAGTGGTCACCACGAACGTTCTTGTTACGTAATGACGGAACACCTTTGCCCTTCAGGCGGATTCTTGTATCCGTCTGTGTTCCCGGTTTCACCTCATAGGAAACCTCACCGTCAACGGTATTAATACGCATCTCACCGCCAAGTGCAGCCTGTGCAAATGTGATCGGAGCTGTTGAAAAGATATTCATATCCTGTCTCTGGAAGATCGGATGACGGGCTACATTTACCTCAACCAGCAGATCTCCTCTCGGACCGCCGTTGGTTCCCGGCTCACCTTTTTCACGGATACGGATGCACTGGCCATTGTCGATACCGGCCGGTACAGATACCTGGATCTTCTTTCTGGAAGAGGTATATCCGGTTCCACGGCAGGCACTGCATTTGTCCTTGATCACCTTACCGGTTCCGTTACAATCCGGACAGGTCTGAACATTACGTACCATACCAAACATGGACTGCTGGGTGTAAACGATCTGGCCCTGGCCTTTACATTTCGGACAGGTGATCGGTGATGTTCCCGGTTTCGCTCCGGTTCCGTGACATGTGGTACACTCATCTTTGAGAACGATTTCCAGCTCTTTCTCGCATCCGAAAACCGCTTCCTCAAAAGTAATGTTCACACGTGCACGAAGGTTGGCACCCTTCATCGGTCCATTGTTGGCCCGTCTGGTTCTGCCTCCGCCGCCGAACAGGTCTCCGAAGATATCTCCGAAGATGTCTCCCATATCCGCACCGTTGAAGTCAAATCCACCAAAGCCGCCGGCACCGCCTCCGCCGCCGTTTTCGAATGCTGCATGACCAAACTGATCATACTGTCTTCTCTTGTCGGCATCACTTAAAACGGAGTAAGCCTCTGTCGCCTCTTTGAATTTCGCTTCAGCCTCTTTATCACCCGGATTTACATCCGGGTGATATTTCTTGGCCAGCTTACGATATGCTTTTTTTAATGTTGCGTCGTCGGCGTTTTTATCCACACCTAAGACTTCATAATAATCTCTTTTATCAGCCATTGTAATTATTTCCTACTTGTCTTAGACTTCCTTGTAATCAGCATCTACAACATCATCGCCGTATCCTGCTTCATTTCCGCCCTGAGCACCAGCGTTTCCGCCCATGTTGCCCATATCCGGTCCAGGACCAGCCTGACCCTGAGCTCCCTGAGTCTGCTCATACATCTTGGAGAACAGTTTCTGAGCGCTCTCCATCATCTTCTCCTGTGCAGCTTTGATATCTGCAACCTGAGAATCAGTAAGCTCCTGAGCATTTGCTGTCTGTGCAAGAAGATCTTTCAGTGCATTGAGGTCAGCCTCAACACTTGCTTTATCGTTTGCGTCAAGCTTGTCGCCAGCTTCTTTCAGTGCGTTCTCAACCTGGAATACCATGGAGTCTGCATTGTTTCTTGTGTCGATCGCCTCTTTACGTTTCTTATCCTGAGCCTCGAACTCAGCTGCTTCTTTGACAGCTTTGTCGATATCGGAATCGGACATATTGGAACCAGCTGTGATTGTGATGTGCTGCTCTTTACCTGTTCCAAGGTCTTTAGCGGATACATTAACGATACCGTTGGCATCAATATCAAATGTTACCTCAATCTGCGGAACTCCACGACGTGCTGGCGGGATTCCATCCAGACGGAACTGGCCGAGGGATTTGTTGTCCTTTGCGAACTGACGCTCACCCTGTACAACGTTGATATCTACAGCTGTCTGGTTGTCTGCTGCTGTGGAGAAGATCTGGCTCTTCTTTGTAGGAATTGTAGTATTTCTCTCGATCAGACGAGTTGCGATACCACCCATTGTCTCGATGGACAGTGACAGTGGGGTAACATCCAGAAGAAGGATATCACCGGCACCTGCATCACCTGCAAGTTTACCACCCTGTACGGAAGCACCAAGTGCAACACACTCATCCGGGTTCAGGTTCTTGCTTGGCTCTTTGCCAGTTAACTGTCTTACCTTATCCTGTACAGCCGGGATACGGGAAGAACCACCAACCAGAAGTACCTGGCCAAGCTCGGAAGCTGTGATACCTGCATCAGACAGTGCACGGCGAACCGGCTCTGCAGTCATCTCTACAAGATCATGTGTCAGCTCATCAAATTTAGCTCTTGTAAGGTTCATATCGAAATGCTTCGGTCCCTCAGCTGTAGCTGTGATGAACGGAAGGTTGATGTTTGTTGTTGTTGCGGAAGAAAGCTCTTTCTTAGCTTTCTCAGCTGCCTCTTTCAGTCTCTGAAGAGCCATCTTATCGTTGCTTAAGTCTACGCCCTCTGTTCTCTTGAACTCGGAAAGCATGTAATCTGTGACCTTCTTATCAAAGTCATCTCCACCAAGACGGTTGTTACCAGCTGTGGAAAGAACCTCGATAACACCATCACCGATCTCGATCACGGATACATCGAATGTACCGCCGCCAAGGTCGTATACCATGATCTTCTGCTCTTTCTCATTGTCAAGACCATATGCAAGAGCTGCTGCTGTAGGCTCGTTGATGATACGTTTTACATCAAGACCTGCGATCTTACCTGCATCTTTGGTAGCCTGACGCTGAGCATCGTTGAAGTAAGCCGGAACTGTGATAACTGCCTCTGTTACTTTCTCACCAAGATATGCCTCTGCATCCTTTTTCAGTTTCTGAAGGATCATTGCGGAGATCTCCTGTGGAGAATATTTCTTGTCATCGATGGTTACACGGTAATCGGTACCCATCTCTCTTTTGATAGAGGAGATCGTTCTGTCTGCATTTGTAACTGCCTGACGTTTTGCAGGCTCACCTACCAGACGCTCTCCTGTTTTTGTGAATGCTACAACGGATGGTGTTGTTCTTGCGCCTTCTGTATTTGCGATAACTGTCGGCTGTCCACCTTCCATTACGGCTACACAGCTGTTTGTTGTACCTAAGTCAATACCAATAATCTTTCCCATGATTTTTTCCTCCTGTTTTAGTCTGTATCTGTTAAAATAAAGTTTGTTGTCAGTTAGTTCGCAACCTTCACCATACTGTGGCGTACTACGAAATCCTTGTAAGTGTAACCCTTCTGGAATTCTTCCACCACGATGTTCTCTCCAACCTCTTCATCCTCCACATGCATCACTGCATTATGGAAATCCGGGTTGAATTCCTTTCCCACTGCTTCGATCGGCTTCACACCAAGCTCATCCAGTGTTGTGGTAAGCTGCTTGTAGATCATTTTCATTCCATCTGCAAAAGCATCGCCTTCCTGTGCCTGTGCAAGACCTCTTTCGAAGTTATCCACAACCGGCAGGATCTTTTCAACGATTTCTTTTGCTCCGATGATGTACATGCTGGATTTTTCTTTTTCCGTTCTTTTACGGAAATTATCAAATTCAGCCATGGTACGCTTCAGGCGATCGGTAAGTTCCTCCACCTTCTGCTCAGATTTATCTTTTTTCTTCTTTCCGAAGAAGGAAGTTTTTGATTTTTCTTCTTTTTTATCCTCTGAGGCAGCTTCTTCGCCTGGAGTATTATTTTCTTCCTCCGGCAGATCTTCTCCCTCCGGTGTCAGGTTTTCTTCTTCCTGATCTCCGTCAGTTACGGGGATTTCCTTCTCCGCTTCCTGCTCTTCGGATGTTTTCTTTGTTTCCTCCGACACTTTTTTTCTACCGCCTTTCTAAGTTTTCTTCTTTTTCAAAACGTCATCCAGATGATTCTTCAGTTCCTTCAGACTGTCCACTACATTCTCATAATCCATTCGTTTGGGACCGATGATCCCGATGGTTCCGTACATTCCGTCTCCCAGTTCATATCTGGCAGTTACAATGCTGCAGTCCTTCATGGTCTGGATTGGCATCTCATCACCGATGTAAACCTGAATTCCTGTATTCTCTCCATCTGACATCTGTTCTTTTACAAGATCGGCAAGTTCATGCTTCTCCTCAAATGCGGAGATCAGCTCCGTTGCCTTCTCTTTATCGGCAAGCTCCGGATACTTGAAAATGTTAGTTGCACCTGAAGTATAGATCTCCATATCTTCCTCTTCCACATGAATGGTGGCTGCCACTGCATCCAGAACCGTTGCCACCACACCGCTGTGGCTGCCTGCCTGTTCCTTCAGTCTGGCGATCATCCCAAGGTTGATATCCTGGATTGGAATCCCATTGAGATTGGTGTTAAGAAGAAGATTCAGTTTCAGGATCGTCTGGTCGTCCATTTCCTCATCCAGATTGATGATCTGGTTCCGGACTGTGTTGTTGTCACTGACAACCACTGCCACAAGCTGAAGCTCGCTCATCCTCGACAGCTGGATGAACTTGACCTTGTTGCCGCTGTACTGCGGAACGGAAACCATGGTAGCATAGTTGGTATTGGAAGCAAGAACCTTCGCAACCTTCTTAAGCACCTTATCCATCTTATCTGTCTTCTCAATGATCAGATCTCGCAGCTCTGCGACCTCCGCTTCCTTCTCCTTCATCAACTCATTGACGTAAAGTCTGTAGCCCTTATCTGAAGGAATCCTTCCTGCTGAGGTATGAGGCTGGACGATATAGCCCATATCTGTCAGGTCTGACATTTCATTTCGGATCGTTGCGGAACTGACATTGAGATCCGCATACTTGGAAATGGTCCTGGAACCAACCGGTTCTCCGGTTTCCATATAGGTCTTGATGATTGCTTTTAAGATTTTTTGCTTGCGCTCATTCAACACCTCTTCCATGAATCCATCTCCTTTTCTTTTTATTCTTTCCTGACGGATGTTGATTCTTTTTTTACATCTGTTAGCACTCATTTTAGTGGAGTGCTAACATCTACAGTCTTTAAGATATCACCATGTAAAATATTTGTCAATATGTTTTGAAAAAAAGTTCTTATTTTTTCAAAACAAAAAAAGCATCAGTACGATGCTTTTTTGTAATACTGGTCTATGCAGTTCTGTGCCCCGGCAAAAAATTCCGCTTCTGTTTTCTGTCCCAGCATATATTTCTGAAATTCCGTTCCCATGGACGAAACGGCTTCTATGGAATCGGCACACAGTGGTCTTGCTTTCAGCTTATAATCTTTCAGATATTGCCGGATCATTTCAATGCCATCCAGATCAAAATTCTTATCCTCGATCACATCCAGTCTTGCCGGACACATTTTTGTCAGCTGTCCGTAATTTTTACTGGCCTCATATCCGGACACATACTGAAGGAACTTCAGAGCTGCTTCTTTATGATCAGAATTTTTATTCAGTACATACTGCCAGGTTGCGATATTGGTCACCTTCTCGTCAAATTCCGGAAATGGTGCCATATGGATCTTATCTTTTCCATACACGCCTGCATTCTGAAAAGTACTCAACACACCGGTATACATAAACATACATCCATACTGGCCGTTTATAAATTTTTCATTCAGCTGGTCATGCTGGTCGATCAGATTCTCCTCTGATATCATCCCTGTATCCAGCATTCGCTTCATATATTCTGCCGCTTCTCTTGTTTTCGGATCCGTCCAGTCTGTATAATCTCCTCCGAAAAAATCGACATACTCGCTGATACTATTATATATGTAAGAAATCTCCCATGCATCCCCATATGCATATTTTCCCGTATTCTGAAGCTTTTTCTGAAGGATCTCAAGATCACTGAGACAGGAGAGTCTGTCCAGACCAGCCTGATCCAGCAATTCCTGGTTCACCCAGAATGCCATGATATCCATCCTGAACGGTACCGAAAAAATATGTCCGTCTGACATGCATATTTCTTTCAGGTATTCCTGCAGAAAATTCGCCGCTGTCTCCTCTGTCATAACCGTATCTTCCAACGGAAGAAGAAATCCCTTATGTTTAAATTCGGATATCATCTCATCATTTACTGTGATCAGATCAACAGAATCATCTCCTGATGTCAGAAGAGTTGCTATTTTGGCCTGGCGATTGTCCGCATTGGCCGGACATTTTTCAATATGGATCTTTATTCCAAGATCTTTTTCCGCCTGGCTGATAAAAGAATCAAAGCCTTCTGTGCCTGCATCCACATGAAGGATCGTCAGTTCCTGTCTGTTCTCCGGCACAATATCAGATGCAGCCTCCTTCTTCTGGACTCCACATCCTGTCACTGCCAGAGCCAGGGCAAATACCCCGCAAAATACCTGTTTTTTCAATCTCTACCACCCTTTTTATCTGGGCCATCTATCCTCTTTTGACATCAACGGCTGGAACGGTGCATGAGGAAGTGTCTGATACCAGTACGCTACACTTGCCACATCATCCTGTCGTTCAAACAGGCCACGGTATCCGACGCCTATCTGCTGAATCGTAACGCGAAGATCCTCTTCAAAGCAGATTGGATCCTGTAAATGCCATCTGTAAAAGCCTCTCATTGGCGGGCAGTCATCATTATGATAAAAATTGTGGATCAGCTCGTCATGGGCAGAATAATACGGATATCCCAGATACGGCGTGTTATAATTCTGTTCCACGGTTTTTCCATCCACCTGTTTGGCAAAGCTCCAGGAACCACCAAAGTAATCTTCCGTTCCTGTTCCACAGATGGTCGGATACTCCTCATCTCCGTCAATATAAAACTTCATTTCTCCCTCGCCCCACCAGTAACGTTCCAGTGTGGTAAGTGCCATGTAGGTTCCTATATAATGGCCTTTTCCTTTTACTCCATCCAAAATTGTATAATCTTTTGTTTTTTCTGTCAACCGTTCCCTTCTCCACTGCGCATGGAAATAAGCAATATCGTCCGGAAGCTCATCATAGAGACAGTAATCTACCTGATAAAAGAAAGCCGGGATTTTATTTGCATGCTGGTTTTCCAGTGTGATCTTTGCTTTCTTCTTAAACGGCATCGGGAAATAGCAGTTAAAGCCCCTGTTTGGAACAACAGCCACCGGAACAGAATTTACAAAACATTCCCTTCCGAATCCGCAGCAGAAGAAATCACCCAGAGGACTTTCCACGGAAGGAGTTTCCTCGTCATCCCAGTACATACGGATTACAAGATCTCTCAGTACAAAGCAATCTGCCTCTGTAGTCTTGTTATCAACGGTGATCCAGATATGATTGATCTGTCCCGGTCCTTCCATTTCTGCCAGAGTTACCACAGTTCCCGGCTCAATATCCCTGAGACACGGGCTTCCTTTTCTGGACGGTCCCAGATGACTTGCAGCCATACCGCCTCTGCCTTTTTCTCCATGAGGATTTTCTGCGTTGATCGCACGGCTTTTTCCATGCTTTGCAAGTGCGATCCCTCCCAGTCCGCCTGTAAATGCCTGATACATATCTGTTTTCTCCTCTCTTTTGGAAATTAAAAATATTATATTTACGCTTTTACTCCACCTGCCATGATACCATCCATGATCTGTTTCTCAAAAACAGCTACAAAGATAATGATCGGAAGAAGGATGATCCATCCCATGGCGCTGACCAGATCCCACGGAACTCCATACATGTTGTCACGTAACGGAAGCTGTACGATGGAAACAGAAAGTACCTGAATACCATTTGAATAAAACAACGGTGTGAAAAAGTTATTCAGACAGGTAATAAAGTTGATAATGCAAACCGTAGCGATTGCCGGCTTCATCAGCGGCAGAACGATCGTAAACAGTCTCTGTGAAAAAGATGCGCCGTCAATAGCAGCTGCCTCCTCCAGTGAGATCGGGATCTCACCGACAAAGTTTCTGAGGATCAGAACCGTAAACGGTATAACGGTACTGATATAAAGAAGGATAAGTCCCGGATATGTATCATACAGCTTTACCTTCTGCATAAACTCATACAGCGGGCGGGCTGTGACAACCTCAGGGATCAGCATGGTAGCCAGAACAAACGCAAATGCAACAGAAACTCCCTTTGAGTTAAATCTTGAGAAGCCATAGGCAGCCATTGCACACAGCACGGTACTGATCACAAGTGTAATGCCTACGATCAGAACTGTATTTCCGATCTTTGAAAGCAGTCCTACATTCTGTATCAGAAATTTATAGCTTTCCAGTGTGGGATGATCCGGAAGATAATCGATCGGTGTTTTAAACAGTTCTCCTGACGGTGTGATCGAAGAAATAAAGATCCAGTAAACCGGGAACAGGATCAGAAAAGCCACAACTGCAAACAGAACCCATCTTCCAACGGCTACCACTCCATGATAAACATTATATTTTCCTGTATTCTTCACGATAATTCCCCCTAACTGTCAAACTTATTCATAACACGTATATTCAGCCAGCTGAAGATCGCCATTACAACAAACAGCAGCATAGCCAGCGCCGAAGCATATCCTACGTTTAGATTTGTAAATGCTTCTGTTGTGATTCTGTATGCGATCAGCGCAGTATCCTCTCCAGGGCCTCCAGATGTCATGGAATAAACCAGATCGAAGGTTGTCAGTCTCCAGAGTGTGAACGGAATACATAAAGTCAGGACATTTTTTGCGATCAGCGGAAGTGTGATCCGGAAAAAGCTCTGGATCCCGTTTGCACCGTCTACCTTTGCTGCCTCATAGATATCGCCGGAAATAAACTGAAGTCCGGAAAGTACAAGAATTGCAAAGAACGGAAGGTCCTTCCACAGGTCCATTGCAATTACCGCTGCTCTTGCAGTACCTGTATTGATCAGCCAGCTGTTCTGGTAACCCGGTACAAACCAGCGGATAAAATCATTGATCAGACCATAATCATTGTTAAATGCCCATTTTGCAGCCATACCGGCTACTACTGCAGGCATAGCCCACGGGATCAGCACGATGGTCCTCAGAAAACGGCGGCCTTTGAATTTCATATTCAGGATCAGTGCCAGGATAACTCCGAGGATCACATGAAAGATCATGGAAGCAACCACAAATATTGCCGTAAAGCTGATCGATGTGAGCACTTTAGGATCAGAAAATACCTTCAGGTAATTCTTGAAGCCTATAAATTCATTGATACCTGCAAGGATACTGATATTAAAGAAGCTGTTTTTCACAGTCATCAGAATGGGATATACTGTTGTAAAACCTCGAATCAGTACAACCGGCAGGATCAAAAGCCATGGTATCCACTTCATATTTTTTTTGCTTATTGTCATGGAACTTTCCTCCCTGTTCATCAAGCAATGTAAAGCAGACTTTTACCTCTGCTTTACATTGCTGTTTTTTTATATCTTTTACTTATACATATCTACCACATCCTGAGCCTTCTTGCAGAACTCATCAACTGTAATCTCGTCTTTCATACAGGACTGGAAGATTGTTCCCATATCGCTGATAAATTCCATTGTCTGTGCCACCATCGGACGTCCCTGTACATTGCATTCATTTGCATATCTGCTGTACATTTCTTTTGCCGGGTCAGAATCCGGAACTACCTTCTCTGCAACATCCTTTCTTGCAGGATATCTGTCAAATGCTTTATAGGAAGCTTCCATTCCGCCTTCATCAGCCATATACTGGAGGAATTTCACAGCTGCATCTTTATTCTTGGATGCTTTGTTGAGAACATAGCTCCAGGAATCTGTAAAGATCGCACGCTCTCCCTTGCCGCTGAAATCCGGTACCATTTCCATGTGGATCTTATCTGCGCCAAGCATATCTGCCTTTGCATAATCTGTTCCAAGGCCCCACATGAACCAGCATCCGTATTTTCCGTCATTGATCTTCGGATTCATCTGGTCATATTTATCTGCAATCTGTTCGATGGATGTTTCTTTATTAGCAACCAGATCGTGAAGGAACTGAACTGCTTCCTTGTTTTCCTCTTTGGTCCAGTCAAAATAATCGCCGCCGAACATGTTTACAAACTGTGCAAGCTCGTTAAATGCATAGGTTTTCTCCCAGGAACCGCCGTAGCCGAATCTTCCGTCCTTGGAAACAGCCTTCATATACTTCATGAAATCCTCTTTTGTATCAATGGATTTGATTCCGACCTCATCCATGATCTCCTGATTTACCCAGAATGCAAGATATCCTGTATAGCCTGGAACACCGACGATGTTTCCGTCCTTATCTGTGATCATATCCTTTACATATCCCTGGGCAAACTGATCAGCGATATCATCTGTCATTACTGTATCGTTCAGTCCTTCCAGCCATCCGGAATTTTTAAATGCCGCGCTCATCTCATCGTTGATCTCAATGACATCCACGGAAGTATCTCCTGTGGAAAGCATTGTGGTGATCTTCTGCTGACGGGTATCTGTATCTGTAGGTGCCGCAATTACATTAATGTTCAGGCCCGTGGCATCTTCCACATTTGCAAGCCAGTCCTCAAAATCCGGGTCTGTGGTGTTGACGCTGTATAAGGTAAGATCATATTTTTCCTTTGCGGAAACAGTAACCACGTTACCTGCCATACCCACAACCATCGCTGCTGCCAAAACTGCACTCATTACTTTTTTCTTCATATCTTTCTTCCTTTCTGGACATTTTCGTGTTTGTCCACACCTGTTTTTGATGGTTTAAGGATACCAGAGAGCCCCCTCATTCTAAATACAATATTTTATGATTTATTTATATTATTTTTCGTTCTCTTGTATTTTTGTTGTTAATTTTTTATAATCCTTTTATATAATCTATATTTGTAACGGCTTTTTTCACAGCTGAATTCGGTTTCATTAATTTGTTTTTGACATAAAGGAGAATATGTACTATGAAATTCCACAAATGTATCCCACCCATTTTTTCCTCATTTCGCTATAAGCTCCTGCTCGCATTTCTGATCGCAACTATGGTACCTCTGATTTCCCTGACCTTCATCAGCTATCACATTTCCTATAACATTGCCAGAGATCGTATCATCGATTCTGCCGTAATGACTGACAAGCAGCTGGTCTCTCAGCTGAACGACCGCCTCGGTCAGGTTGAAAATGTAGCAGATACCATACAGTTTCAAATGTACTCCCTAAATCAGCCTTCCTCTAATAAGGTAGATGCACTGAAAAAATTCACCACTGTAAAAAACAATATTTCGCTGTATAAATCCACATTCGATTTCTTCCATATATATGTTTTTCTGCAGCCCGATCAGCTCGGTTCAAAAGAAAGCCTGTACTTCTTTTCCACAGATGAGCTTTCTGCATATGGTCTGGATAAAAATATTGTTTCCGGTTCAGGCTTTTCCTCTGTCTGGATACCGGTTTCCAATATGCCTCTGCCTAAAATACTGTCCACAAAAAAATCATCTGCCGATGTGATCCTCTGCGTCCGGGCACTGAAAAATCAGGCCACCGGTATTCTGGAATACGCCTACGGCATTGCTCTGGACACCTCAGAGCTTACCACTTATCTGCAGCCTGCTGCTTTGGATTCCCGCATATACAGCTACATTCTCACAGATCACGGAGAGATTGCAGCAAAAAATACATCCTCACTGAATTTATCCGGAATTTCCAAAGCACAGTTTCAGAAACTCAAAGGAAATGCAGATTCTTCTTTTCACAGCGGCGACAAATATTATAACTGCTGCACCTTAAGCAATGGCTGGCTTCATGTTACCGAAATCCCGGAAAGCTATATTCAGGGCAACACGCACATCCTGATCCGTGCCTTACTGATCACTGTCCTTATTTTCTTGCTCCTTACTGTTATCATCGTTATCCTGTTTTCCGAAAATCTTACCCGGAAGATCACTGCACTTTCCTATGCAATGGAAGCCTTTCAGCTGGGATATGACCCGGAACATCTATCTATCGTTACTGTTCCCCACCCGGATGATCCTTCCAGGTATGATGAGATTGACAGACTGGGCATCACCTTTGAAGATATGCAGCACACAATAGCCGGAAACCTGAAGTCCATTGTAAATCTTTCCGTAAACGAAGAACGTCTGAAATACCAGCTGCTCCAGTCACAGATCAATCCGCATTTTCTTTACAATATCCTGGGATCGATCCGTACCTGCCAGTCCCTTGGAAAGCTTGACATTGCTGATCAGATGATTGCAAATCTGACTGCCTTTTACCGTCTTACCCTGCGTAAATCAAAGGAACTTATTCCTATTAAAGATGAATTGGAAATTGCCCGGCTTTATCTGGAAATGGAAAAGCTCTGTCATAAAGATAATCTGGACTGGGAGATCGAAGCAGAAGATGGAATCGAAAATTTCCTGATCTGCAAGTTTACACTTCAGCCATTTCTCGAAAATTCCATTCTGCACGGGATTTCTTCGGGCACACCAGCTGTTTTCATTTCGATCCATGTTCTTTATGGCGATGATACGGTTGTGATCTCCATTGAGGACAACGGTGCCGGCATGGACTCCGAAACCCTTGCACAGCTGTGCCATGCTATTGAGCATAATGTTATTGATTATGAGAAGCATTTTGGAATTTCCAACGTAAGTTCCCGTATTTCCAACCCATTATACGGAAACGGTTCCGTAAGGATCCGCAGCAACCCCGGAAACGGCACATACGTCACCATTGAATTCGAACAGATGGAGGAAGATATCGATGAAAAAAATAATGATCGTAGATGATAATTACTTATCTGCAGAAGGTATCGAAAAAAACATAGACTGGGAAACACTGAATGCAGAGATCATCCATGTCTGCTACAATGGAACCTCTGCTATCGAAGCCATGAAAAAAGAACCGGCAGATCTGATCATTTCTGACATTGAAATGCCTGATCTTGACGGCATTTCCATGAGCCGTCAAGCTCTTGAGATCAATCCTATGGTGAAGATCATCCTGATCAGTGCCTATGATAAATTTGAATATGCAAGACGCGCTCTGCTCCTCGGTGCTCTGGATTATATCGAAAAGCCTCTGGATTATGCCTATCTTATCCAGAAGGTAAAAAACGCTTTTGCACTGATGGAAAAGGAACAGAAAAATCTCCAGCTTCTGAAACAAAGCAGGCCTCTTCTTACGGAAAAATTTTTCCGCGAGATCACACACCTTCCGTCTTCTGAAGCAGCCTACCGACTGAAGCCTTATCTTAAGTATCTGAACCTGGAGCTGAATTATGATTTTTATACAGTTGTTATTCTGGAGCTTGAAAATGCTCCGGATCTAAAAGCTGTTTACGGGATTGAAAAGTTTCAGATGGAGCTTTTCAACCTTCAGGATCTGATAACTGAGGAAACCGCTTCTCTTGATTTTGTGTATCTTCTCCCGGATATGGATGGCTATCTGTGCATTCTGGGACACAGCGGCTGTCAGTCCAACAGCTTCCGCCAGCTTACCAGCGGACTTATTTCCTCAATCGCAGATGCCTGCCAGCCACTGGGACTTTCTCTCAACGCAGGTATTGGAACAATTGTCCAGGATTTTTGGAACCTGAACCATTCTTATAAAAGCGCCGTACATGCACTGGAATACAGATTCTTTTTCCCGCATCAGAATATCTTTGACGGAAGAGAGGCCCTGGGTTCCGATCTGTCTGTTGCAGATTTTTCAGATACAAAGGAGGATGAACTGATCCGGCTTCTCTGCAAAAAAGATACCGCTGCCATAGATCTCTGGTTTCAGAATTTTTCCGACTGGCTCACTCAGAAATTTCGCACAAAGAATTTCGCTTTCATACAGATTTATTCTCTTCTTGGCCGGATCCTGAAATTTTTCTATGAATTAAATCTGGATACGCATGACCTTGAAGCTAAAATTTTGTATGTTTACAACCACATAAATGAGTTTCATAATACGGAAGAGCTATGTCAATGGCTGAAGGATCTGTGCCATCTTTTATGTCGGAAGCTTGATTCCTCCATGAATGATTATCACCAGAAGCTCTGTGAACTGGTGATTTCCTATATCAACGAACACTACACTGACAATACGCTCTGCCTCAATGATATTGCTGCCTCTGCTAATGTAAGCCCTGCTTATTTAAGTGCTCTTTTCAAAAAAAATCAGGGAATCAGTCTCAGTGACTTTATCACATCTCAGCGAATTTCCGCAGCCGCCCGTTACCTGACAACGACTACTATGAGTCTGAAGGAGATCAGCCTGAAATGTGGTTATGCCAATCAATATTATTTCAGCACCAGCTTCAAAAAGAAAATGGGGATCACACCTTCCGCCTATCGGGAACAGCATACATAACTTCTTCTCTTCTTTATAACAAAGTTACTGGCACAAATGCCAGTGCCCTTCTCCGGAATTTTACTTATAATCAATCAATAAAGAGAACCATCATATTTTTTCGAAGGAGGGATCGCTATGAAAAAATGGAAAAAAATCCTGATATCTCTGATAACAGTCTTTGTACTGGCCATGCTTCCGGCAGAATCGGCAATTCTGCCTGGCACAGTCTGTGTTACAGAGGCCGCTCCCAGGATCAGTTCTTCCAAGCTTACCATGATCAAGGGGCAGAGCAGAACACTGAAGATCACCGGTCTCAAAAAAGGGCAGAAAATCACCTGGAAGAGCAGCAATTCCAAGATCGTCGCTGTAAACAAAGCTGGCAAGCTTCAGGCTAAGGCTAAAGGCTCTGCCACCATTACAGGAACCGTTTCCAAAAGGAAATACACCTGCAAAGTCACTGTACATGCCCCGAAGCTGAACAAAACCGCAGTAACTCTGAAAGTCGGTCAGACATATCAGCTGAAGCTTAGTGGTACCAATCAGAAGATCACCTGGAAGAGCAGCAATTCCAAAATCGTCACTGTAAACAAAGCAGGCAAGCTTTTTGCAAAATCTGCAGGAAATGCTACAATTACTGCTCAGGTAAACGGGATCCGCTTTGTCTGCAAGGTTAAGATACAGAAAAAAGCTGCTCCAGCAAAACCAGCCCCTACTGCTGCTCCGGCAAAACCAACCCCTACCGTAGCTCCGAAGCCCGGCATAAAATTAAAAAACCACATTCTGAGCAAAGGCAAAAAGGCCAGTGATGGAAGCGTAAAAATCGAGCTTAACACACACGATGAATCAAAAAAAATCGATATGGATTTAGGCGGTTTGGGTTCGTCATCTTCTTCTATGCAGGTTTCCGTAGATGAATATCGAAGTATCACATACATTCCAAAAAACAACAGTTTTAAATTCTATTTCCGGTTTTCCAGCCATGATGATTTAAAAAGTGATATTACTTTGACTTTCCCGATGAATTCTACTGCGGCTTCTTTAAACTTTTATTTTTACATGAGCATACTTCCTGATGATGAATCCGGTACACTGATCGCCACTATGAGCAGCTCCGCTCCGCTTTCCGCCATCAGGAATGAATCCTCTAATTTATCCTTCCACTTCCAGAAGCTTACAGATCCTTATGAGGTCCTGACACAAAAAGATGCTTCCGAGCTTGCCAACGACACTCTGGATATGGCTGTTCCATATTGGACTGATCTTCTCAAGGGCTCCGGCATCACCCTGCGCTCCCTGGGCTTTTCAACTACAAAATAAGCTTTTCCCAAAAACAGATCGAGCATACCCGACAACACCCCTGGCTATTACAGCCAGGGGTGTTGTACTGTCAGCTGCTTTGCAGCCTATTCCGTTAATTCTTCCAGATTCTTTTTTAATTCGAGCATCTTGTCTCTCAGCTCAGCAGCCTGCTCGAAATTCAGGTCTGCTGCCGCAGCACGCATCTGCTTCTCTACCTGAGCGATCACCTTCGTCAGTTCTTTTCGATTCATGGATTCCGGATCCTTTTTAAGCTTCACTTCTGTCTCTGCCACCTTCTTCGAAACAGCGATCAGATCACGGACCGCCTTCTTGATCGTGGTTGGAGTGATGCCATGCTTCCTGTTGTAAGCCTCCTGTATCGCTCTCCTTCTTTCTGTCTCCGAGATTGCTTTTTCCATGGATTCTGTCATATTATCTGCATACATGATCACATGGCCTTCGCTGTTCCGGGCAGCACGGCCGATAGTCTGTACCAGGGATGTTTCCGAACGAAGGAAGCCTTCCTTATCTGCATCCAGGATCGCTACCAGCGTGATCTCCGGAATATCCAGTCCTTCTCGCAGAAGGTTGATCCCGACTAGCACATCAAACACATCCAGGCGCATATCGCGGATGATTTCCGCACGTTCCAGAGTGTCAATGTCTGAATGAAGGTATCGGACACGGATTCCCAGATCCTTCATATAATCGGTAAGGTCCTCTGCCATACGTTTGGTCAGGGTCGTGATCAGGACTTTATTTTTCTTTTCAATTTCCTTATTTACTTCTGCTACAAGATCATCGATCTGTCCTTCGATTGGACGCACCTCCACCTTCGGATCAAGAAGCCCTGTAGGACGGATGATCTGCTCTGCGCGGAGAAGCTCATGGTCATATTCATATTCTCCCGGTGTCGCAGATACAAACATTACCTGGTCAAGCTTGTTCTCGAATTCATCAAAGCTCAATGGACGGTTATCCTTAGCAGATGGAAGTCGGAAGCCGTAATCCACCAGTGTCTGTTTACGGCTCTGATCACCGGCATACATACCGCCAACCTGGGGAACTGTCTTATGGGACTCATCTATAATAAGTAAAAAATCATCTCCGAAGTAATCCATCAGTGTATACGGCGGCTGCCCCGGTGCAAGCCCTGTCAGGTGTCTGGAATAGTTCTCGATCCCGGAGCAGAATCCCGTTTCCTTCATCATTTCCACATCAAAGTTGGTACGCTCCGCAATTCTCTGAGCCTCGATCAGCTTATCCTCACTTTTAAAGTATTCCACCTGCTGCTTCATCTCTTCCAAAATGGCATCTGCTGCACGACGGATCTGCTCCTGAGGCACAACGTAATGAGATGCAGGGAAAATCGCCGCATGGCTTTCCACACTTTTGATTTCGCCGGTAAGCACATCGATATCTGTGATACGCTCGATCTCATCTCCGAAAAACTCCACCCGCACTGCCCGGTCTGTAGAATTCGCCGGAAAAATCTCCAGCACATCACCCCGGACACGAAAGGTTCCACGGTGAAAATCCATCTCATTTCTTGTGTACTGGATATCGATCAGCTGTTTGATAACCTCGTCACGATCCTTCTCCATCCCCGGCCGAAGTGAGATCATCATATCAAAAAATTCCTGCGGCGCACCTAAGCCATAGATACAGGATACCGACGAAACCACGATCACATCCTTGCGCTCACATAAGGCTGCTGTGGCGGAGAGACGGAGCTTATCGATCTCATCGTTAGTGGATGCATCCTTGGCGATGTAGGTGTCTGTGGAAGGAACGTAAGCCTCCGGCTGGTAGTAGTCGTAGTAGGAGACAAAATATTCCACTGCGTTCTCAGGAAAAAATTCTTTCATCTCGCCGTAAAGCTGGGCCGCCAGTGTTTTATTGTGGGCAAGTACCAGAGTTGGTTTATTTAACTGGGCAATGACATTCGCCATTGTGAAAGTCTTACCGGAGCCAGTAACACCAAGCAAAGTCTCGAACTGGTTGCCTTCTTTAAATCCCTCGACCAATTTCTCGATGGCCTGGGGCTGATCGCCGGTTGGCTTGTATGGGGCTTTTAATTTGAACTCATTCATGGTAAATCCCTCCATTTGTGACTTTTACTATGATCATTATCAGCCAAAAATTCGTATCCAGATTCGTAACGAAAAGCTCATTTTTATAGTGAATAGATGTGTTTCTCACCTCGTTACGAATAAAAGTCACAAAACTAATATTTGCGGATAAAACAGCACTCGGAAATACCTGAAACTACTAACCTCCGGTCCTGTCATATTTTTACTGTTTGTTCTTGTAACATTCCCTATTATATCAAATAAATTTTTGAAAGTATATAGATTAACGCAAGAAAAAAGTACAAACGTTCGATTCTTATTTGTACTTTTTTCTATCACTACTATTCTATTTTTTATCATGCTGCGTTGAAATATTCCTCCAGGATTAAGTCTATTTCAATCACTTTCGATACTTCACTCAATATGATAAGTTTGCGTAAACGCAAAGAAACAGCGACTTTGAAAAGTCAAAGCCGCCGTTTTATACGGGCGTGTCAAATGACTGCTGTACGACGGCTTTTTTCTTTTGCCGTCGTACGGCAGATAATTATTTCTTATTTTTAATTGAAAAAGAATTTTTATAATATCGCTTATTTTTATATTTGAAAAGTTATCCCGCTTTTGCTTACCATATTATTTCCTTAAATTAACATTCATGTAACGCCCAATATTACGCAAATTCATCGAGTCCTCTACAAACTGAAGTTCATCCCAATATGCAGACCTTTGATTATACACGCTTATAAATTATTGGTTCATCATATCCAAAAGTTCTCTTTCCATTAACTTCCATGCTTTCCGATACTTCCAGAAAATTGTTGGAAAACTTTTCCCAAAGTTTGAATGTCATTACCGGAGAGAACTGGCTTGTGCTGCCTCCCTCCCAGATTCCGTCCTTTTCATGATAAAGTGCCGGATTAAATTTTTCAGATTTTTCTAGTTTAGAGTAATCAACATTCTTCATAGAATCATATGAAAATGTATTTTTATCTTCTCCTTTTGGAATTTTATAAGAAGAAAGTAAAATTCCCTGTTCTATTTCCGTGATAAGGAAAAGATGTGGAGATGCATGACGTTTTCCATTAATTTCATAATAACTCTCTTCAACAACAAATTTTCCTTTGAAATCTTCAGGAAGGTTATTTATTTTGTCATTACAAATTGTATTTACATGTTCCGCATATGGATATGTTTTCCCTTCTGCCTGCATCTTATTAAATTGATCCTTATTATCAAAATGTCCTGTCATCATTCCTACAAAATTATCAAGTTTCATCATATACTTTACCTCCTGGTATTTGCCTAATCACACTATTCCTCTTTTGCTTTTGCCATACTGGCGATATCTCCCACTCCATTCAATACCATTGTCGGAAGATAAGCATAAGTTTTGAGTGTATCCTTCGTTGAACATCCAGAGAGAACCAATACAGTAGACATACCACTTTCCATTCCTGAAATCACATCTGTATCCATACGATCCCCAACCATTACAGCTTCTGCTGAATGACATCCAAGCATATTCAATCCTGTTCTCATCATCAGTGGATTCGGTTTCCCACAGAAATATGCCTGTGTACCTGTTGCCATTTCTATAGGTGCAATCAATGCACGACAAGCAGGAGCAATGCCGTTCTCAATCGGTCCGGAAACATCTGAGTTTGCTCCGATCAGCTTTGCACCTTTCAGAACTAAATTCGTTGCTTTTGTTAATGTATCCAATGAATAGGAGCGTCCCTCTCCCACAACAACATAATCCGGATTTACATCATTCATTGTGATACCTACATCATAAAGTGCATTTAACAGGCCGGCTTCTCCTATCACAAATGCCGAACAGCCTGCCACCTGTTCTTTTAAAAATGCGGCTGTTGCCAATGCGCTGGTGTAAAAATGTTCTTCTGGCACATCAAGTCCCATCCTTGCCAGTTTCTGATTTAATTCCCGTGGTGTATATCCACTATTATTTGTCAAAAATAAATATTCTTTCTTTTCATCATGCAACCACTGGATGAATTCTGGAACACCTGGCAATATCTGATTGCCATGATAGATCACACCATCCATATCACAGATGAATCCTTTTTTTTCATTAAAATCGATTATGGATTTTATCATGTTCATATGCGCCCTGCCTTTCTTGTTTCTTTAGAATGCACCTTACTCTTTTCATAATAGAATAAAGCGCTATTTTCTACAAATATTTTTATATTATATCATCCACACATGAAATCAAATACATAGCACTGTAAAATCAAAGTAAATATTTCGATCAACAGAACCTTTTATGACAACATCTCTTTCACACAAGTACTTCGATAATTACTTGGTGATATTTTATATCTTTCTTTAAATACTCGGTTAAACGTTCTCTGACTTTCAAATCCACTATCCAGACAAATATTTGTAATAGAATCACTCGTATTTTCCAAACGATGGCATGCATAGTTCAGCCTTGCATCGTTAAGATATTGATTAAAGTTTCTATGGAATGTCTTGGAAAAGAGTCTGGATAAAACATATTTGCTCACGCCCAGGTCTTTTGCCATCTCTTCCAACGAAAACTTCTTCTTGAAATTTGCTGATATATAGGAAACTGTCTGGTAAATAAGATCGTTGCTCCCCACACTGCTCTTTTCTACCAAATTTAATTTTCCTATGCAGCGTGCCAACACAATTTGAAGATATGCCTGTGCAACAGTAATATCCGACTGTTCTGTCTCTAAAATTGCATTTATAACCCTATATACCTCCGGTTCAACCTTTTCCGCTTTGATGATTGGGTATTCAGGAGCCATGGATTGCATGATATCTGCAAATTTGGCTATCGTAAATGGCGATGCAATCAGATAAGTCGCTTTATTTACACCGGGTGTCAGTACCTGATAGTGATGAATAACATCTGGAAATACAAAGCCTATATCTCCTTTTTCCATATGGTATAGTTCCTGTCCGACACCAAGTTCTAATGATCCACTTGTTACACAAACGATCTCCAGTGCATTATGAAGATGTGGTTCAATATGTTTTGACTTCCTATTTATTGCTATGATCTCCTCTTTTGTGTCAACATATTTTAACTGCATGAAATACTCCCCTTTGCAACATTTGTCTATATCTTCTTTCGATTTGGCAAGCAATCCTTTTACACCTATCTTATAATCAACTTGTAAATAAGGAAAGGAGGAATTGCAAATGAGCAACCTAAAAAAATATCTGAATGACCTTTTAGTATTCTACACTGAATATTTTGAGCATCCTTACCATGTATAAATACTAAAAGGACTATTTTGTGAAAACTGAATATTTTCTTAAGGCCATTTCACAAAAATGAAGTGGTCCTTTTTTATTTTCAAAATACAGTTCTATCACTTTATATATAGAAAAAAGCACTGTCTCATCGAGCAACGACCAGACAACGCTTTCTCCTGTCAATTCTAATTTATGTCTAATGCATCTGTTACTTCATCTGCAGCAATTCCTTTTTCTGCTTTCAGTTTTTTATTTGCATCTTCTACATTCATTCTTGAAAGCACAAACATAATCAATACATCAAAGATTAACGGAAGCCAAAGATACATGAACTGCATCATATCAAGTGCAGACTGTGGCTGAGTTGCATTTGTTCCGACATATCCACTGAACTCAAGCATCCATCCAACAACAGCGGTTCCAATACCTCCACCGATTTTTACACCAAGAGAAGTACAAGAGTACATCGTTCCGTCAATTCTCTTTCCCTGCGTAAGATAAGTGTATTCAGAGCAAGATGCGATAACTGCATTCATATCTCCCTGCCATGGTCCCTGACCTAAGGCTGCAAGAGCTGTAAATGCCATCATCAGCGGAACACTGCCCATATATCCGGCAACAACAACAAGTGCTCTACCGATGACTGCTAAGACGTAACCTCTTAAGTTCAGTTTATACATACCTTTCCACTTACCAACTAATGTCGGTGTGAAAATCAAGGCAATGATCAGTGGAATATTTACTGACCATGCAAATTGTCCAAACAAATTCTTATTTTTCAGTACCCATGTCATGTAATAAATGCCAGCTCCAATCATGGCACCATATAACTGCTGTAAAATATATGTTCCACAAATCATCATGTAATATTTGTTTTTGACAAGAAGCTTGAATGCCTGTACCATTCCATACTTTTCATTATCATTCTTTACTTCTCCTTCATTAAGTTCTTCCTCCGGAAGTTCCTTAACAGAAAGTGCTGAAATCGTATTTACGACCAGACCAATGATTGCATAGATAATAGCAACCGTTCTCCATGCCGCAGCATCTCCACCACATTTATCTACAAATCCAACTGTAATCGCCTGAATCAGAAGACTTGTTGAAAATGCAAAAATAAAACGGTAAGATCCCATCTGTACACGCTCTTTGCTGTTCTTTGTAATCAGTGACGTAAGTGCTGAATAAGCAATATTGTTTGCTGTATAAAACACACCATTTAACAGTGTATAAGAAATAAAGAACCATGCATATTTAGCCGTTGTTCCCAAGCTGACTGGGTACTGCAAAGCAGCAGACCAGCGTAATGGCACAACCAATGTATCCGTATAGCATCCATGGCTTCGCTTTTCCCATTTTACTGTGTGTTTTGTCAATCATTGATCCAAAAAATATATCCGTAAAACCATCAAATAGTTTTGATGCGGCAATCAGGGTACCTACGACACCTGCAGCAAGTCCTACTGAGTCCGTCAGATAGACCATCATAAAAGATGTCAGGAAGGCATAGACTACATTACCTGCAATATCACCTGATCCATATCCAATCTTGTTATACCATTTCAAATACTTTTTTTCTTCCATCGAATTTCTTTGCTCCTCATCTTCATCGCACTTAGAATCTCAATATGGCTAACCGTATGATATCTAATTCTGTTTTTTTCTCTGATTTTGTCTGATTGCTCTGTATATCCGGACTTTACATTACAATCAGACTCTCTTTCCTTGTTTACGGGTTACATGAAACTTTATTATCCCTTTACATACGGTATCAGTGTAAACTGAAACCGGAATAATACATCATCAAATCGGTACTGCTCCAATACAACTGGACCACAACTATTAGAACCAATGCCATTTAATGCGTAGTCAACACAGAATACTACACTATCTGATTCTATTAATTCATAATTATGCGTTTTCTTCTCAAGTTCTTCCTGTGTATAATAAGAAGCATTGAATGAAAATGCCTTTTCTGCGGATGCCACAATTCCATATCGGCTGTTGTTAAGCTCTACATATTCACAATCATAATGGCTTCCATTTTCCTGTGGACGGATATAGTCCTCATGTAAATCCCCTACATCTGCCCGGTACAAACCGTGGCTCGCAGCCTGATGTTTATCACAATAACTTTCCTGTGGTCCCATTCCAAAGTATCGTGCAGCTGAAAGTTTTTTATCCAGGAACATCCTCACACCAAATCTCGGAAGATCCGGGAATTCATCGTCTTTTGTTACTGCAATATCTGCATCAATCTTTCCAGCAGCTTCTATTTTCCATGTAATCGTCACATCAAGAATCTTCTGTACTGTCTCTGCCACAACGGAAGCATGGCTTGTAATCTTCACACCATGTTTTCCCTGCACAATCTCTGTCGTATAGGCTCTTGTGTAAGCCTTATCATAGTGGGCTTTCTTCCATTCAGACTTGATGTACATATCGTTATCTGTTGGAGCCCTCCAAATATTTAATTCCATCGGGTGGTTCAAGTATTCCCGCCCTGCGAATTTCATCTCTGTAAAGAGTGCAGTACGTTTGTCTATGGTATAAGCAAATTCACGCCCCTTGATATGAATCTGTGTATCATTTTCATTTACCTGTAATTCAGAGTCCACTACTGTTTTTGATATCCATTTCTCTGCAAGTTTACATTTTGTATCCTCTTTACTTACCTCAATTTCATCAAATCCAAGAATATGGTCTTCATCCAACAGTGGCAATTCTTTTTTCAGATGGTAAATAAGTTTTAAATAACATTTCCCATTCTCTGGAACATTGATCTTCAGGTTTGTTTTTCCTTCCCCATGTGGTGCCACAGAAAACTCCGGAAGTATGCCTTTGCTGATCACAAGACCATCCTGTGTCAGCTCATAACTAATCTTCACATAATCTTTCAAGTCATCAAAATCCATGTAGTTATGAAGCACCAGTTCTCCGCTTTCTTTGTTATAGGAAATAACCCTTGCCGGGCGATAAACATTCTTGTATTCCAAAAGTCCTGTATGTACCGTTCTGTCCGGATATACTAATCCATCCATACAGAAGTTGCCATCATGAATTTCTTCGCCATGGTCGCCCCCATAAGCATATATAGTCTTTCCATTCTCAGCAGTTCCATGAGCAATCGCATGGTCACACCATTCCCAGACAAAGCCGCCGCACATTTTATCATTATCCTGAATCATCTGGAAGTAATCTTCAAAATCTCCAGGTCCGTTTCCCATGCTGTGACAGTACTCTACCAAAAGGAAGGGTTTACTTCCATCTTTATCCAGATATTCCTGAATTTCGGAAAGCGCCGGATACATCCGGCTGTACACATCCAGATTGCTGTAATCATATGTTTCATCATAATTACGGTATCTTGCACTCTCATATTGTGTGATGCGGTCTGGATCAAAATTCTTTGTCCATTCCAGTGCTTTTTCAAAGTTGCAGCCATAAGCACTCTCATTTCCCATTGACCACATAACAATACAGAAACGGTTTTTGTCACGTTCCACCATGAGTTTTATGCGATCAACGATTGCCTCTTCCCATACCGGATCATCTGCAATCTTCTCATTCCATCGTTTGAACCGATTGTAATCAGTGTCTTCTTTTCTGTAGATCATAAATGGACCATGAGCTTCAATATCTGCTTCATCTATTACCATGAATCCATACTTGTCACACATTTCATAGAAAAATGGTGCGTTCGGATAGTGGCTGGAACGGATCGCATTAAAATTATGCTGCTTCATTAACGTAAGATCGGTTGTAATCTGTTCCGGATTGATTGTAAATCCAGTAACCGGATCAGAATCATGTCGATTGACACCACGGAATTTAATCTTCTGTCCATTTAAATAAATAACCTGGTCTTTAATCTCTATCTTTCTTAATGCAATGTGATCTACAATTACTTCATTCTCTGTTTCAAGAATCAGTTTATATAGATATGGATTTTCTGTATTCCAAAGTTCCGGACTTGCGATTTCTAATACAGCTGTTCCTTCTTCAGCAATACTTCCTAGTGCTACAACTGCTCCGTTTCTATCTTCAATCGAAATTTTTACATTTAACGGAGAGTAGAATTTCATTTCAATTTCTACTTTCGCAAACATATCCTCAATTCTTGTTTTAATATGATAATCACTGATTGCCTGTTTTGGGCGTTTCAAAATGTACACATCCCGGAAAATACCACTCATACGGAATTTGTCCTGATCTTCCAAATAGGAACCATCACACCACTTCATTACCAACACTGCCACCGTATTCGTTCCATCCTGAAGTACATCGGTAACATCAAACTCACTGGTCATATGCGAAACCTGGCTGTATCCTATGTAAGAGCCATTGATCCATACGTAAAAGCAACTGTCTACTCCTTCAAAGTTCAAAAAAGATTTTGGCGCTTTCTCATCTCTACTGTACTCAAAAGTATGTACATAGACTCCACACGGAATGTCCTGTGGCACATATGGTGGATCAAACGGAAATGGATACCGGATGTTTGTATACTGGTGTGTATCATATCCAGCCATCTGCCATACACTTGGAACCTGAATCTCATCAAAATTTTCTGTATCATAATTCTTCTCAAAGAAAGAATCCTGAATGTCATAGATGCTGTTAAAATACTGGAATTTCCAAGTTCCATTCAATAACTGCATACGATCTGACTCTTCTCTGTGTTCCACCAAGTTATCCATTCTTCTGGATGCCGGAATATAATAGGCTCTGGCTGGCATTGTGTTTTCGTGCAGTACGCTTAGATTTTCATAATAACGTGGTACGATCATAAATAGCTCTCCTCCAATACATATACTTTTTTGTTCTTTGTTTTCCTAAAGCAAACCTTATACTTTACTTTTTGTTTACGTTCCTTAGTTATGTTATATATATAGCTTATCCTAATTCGCAAAATATGTCTATGAATTGGATTAGACAAAATATGCACTAAATGATACAATGATAAAAAGTACGAAAAGAGGTGCTGTCCTATGTATTTGAACACCGGTTATTTGAACCACTCACATATGGATTTCAAAGACAAAAGTCGTCCGCTGATTGTAGGTAGCTGTGGTACTTACCGTCTTTCCAGACATCCCAAACTTCCGACCTACCGTCCAAAGGGTCGTCTGGATTATCAGATTATATATATCACTGCCGGTTGTGGGCATTTTCATTTTGATAATGTAAATAATGAAACGATTGTTCCAGCCGGCAACATTGTACTGTACAGACCGAAAGAACTCCAAAAATATGAATATTACGGAGAAGATAAGACAGAAGTATACTGGATTCACTTCACAGGGAGCAATGTAAAAAATATCTTACGTCAATATGGGTTTCCGGATAAAGAACGTGTCTTTCAAGTGGGTACATCTAATGAATATGAACAAATTTTCAAACGTATCATTATCGAGCTGCAACGCTGTCAAGACAATTATGAGGAAATGCTTGTCCTTTTGCTACGTCATCTTCTGATCAGTTTCCACCGGGAACTGACAAGAGAGCACATATTAAAAAATGAATACCTTGATCATGAGATGGATAATGCTGTTACCTTTTTCAGTGAAAACTACAATCAAAATATCAATATTGATGATTATGCTGCCTCACGAGGCATGAGTGTCAGCTGGTTTATCCGAAATTTCAAAAAATATACCGGTTCTACACCAATGCAATTCATTGTGGGAATCCGCATCAACAATGCTCAGATGTTACTTGAAACAACAACTTATTCCATCCATGAGATTTCTAAGATTGTCGGATATGATAACCAGCTTTATTTCAGTCGGCTTTTTCACAAGCTGAAAGGATATTCGCCGAGAGAATACCGAAAAATAAGAAATAGGTTATGAAATCTATAATGTCATAAAAAGTGAACTACTCGGCAACTTAGTTACCAGAGCATCTGAAATCTGGCGGGATACCGCCTTTTTTCAGGGTGCGTCCATGACACCAATACTGCTTGCCTTTCGGCTATACAGCTACTTTTATTACTTCTGGATTTTTTAGTCCGGTTACGGACAGTTCCTTCTGCTTTCCGGATACGGAAAGATATTTCCGCAGGATATTAAATGCGCCTACTGCATCTGCATTGTAGCTTACTCTGTCAGTTATATACATACCCCGTTCTTTTCGGTTTGTTGCTTCTGCATATCTTTTTGATACTTCCGGTGATAACGGGCTGCACTGACTGGTATAGCTTTCCTCCTGTTTTATCAATTGGATCCCATACAGTTTCAGCTTATATCCCAGCATGATATACAGCCTGTTATATGGCAGTCCGTGAAACTTCTGGTTGACCTTATGCCCCATATCTTTCTCTTTACGGATATTTCGGATATCTCCCACAACCACACAGCGGATATCTTCTTTTCTGCAGTATTCTGCAATCCATCTGGTCACTTTATGAAGATAATCCTTCACTGTATTCTGCTTTTTTCTGTAAAGTCTCTGGATATGTTTCGATGATCCTGGATATCTTATCCCTCTTTCCGATTGCTGCGCATACCAAACAGACTGCACTCTGGCGATCTTTTTATGAAAGTATCTTTCCAATGAAAGATATTTCCTTCCAAGGATAAAAGTCCGGCCATTTCCGGAATCATAACAGGTCATCAGATTATGAAGTCCAGGATCAATAGATAAATAATGTCCATTCTGGGAAAGCTGCTCTGGTCCTTCGATCTCATAGATAACGATAAGGTCACATTTTCCGTTTTCCGGCGGATAGATCCGCAATTGTTTTATATGATCCATGTCCCTGAAAATCTTATTTTCAAGATATAGAAATCTTTCATGGATCCCATAGGTTTCTTCCATATAGATTTTCAGATTCTTTGGCAGAGACAGCCGCAGCTGGTCTGAACCTTTCTCATGCCGGATCCCCATCTGCATGTACGTGACCGGGATATTATCCTGTTTAAAACGGGGCGGATTTGGATCTTTGATCCCTCCAGTCTTTTTCAGGACATAGAAAGATCTCCATGCTTTGTCCAGTTGCTTGCAGGTCTCCTGTGCTGTCTGTGACGGAAGCTGCCTGTACCACAGATCTCCTTTATGCGCTTTTTTCTGATAATACCAGTCAGGATACTTTTCCAGTCCCAGCTCTTTATAATGATGACGTTCGTAGTTGCAGACATTCCAGAGTTTGGAAGCTGCATAACACATATGCCCTATGATATTGGAATATTCCGGCCGGATCTTTACAGATGTTCTGTGTGACAGCAGCATTCCTCTTCCCCCTTTGGACAGCTATGCAGATAGAGATCTACACTCCACCTTGGTTTAATACGACTTGCTCTGATGCTCAATATAACGGCGGATATTTTCCTCCGATACAGATCCGATCGTTTCCACATAATAGGAATGGTTCCACAGCTCTCCCTTCCATAGCTGGTCTCTTATTTCCGGAAAACGTTCGAACAGTTTTCTGCCGGTGATCCCCTTCAGATACTTGACGATCGCTGTTATGGACAGTTTTGGTGGAGCTGATACAAAACAATGGACATGATCACCTTCACCACATTCAAATAAATGAACAGTAAAACCTTTATCCTCAGCAATCTGCTGCACCAGTTCCTTTAGGTATTCCTCAATTTCTGGGTCTAATATCTTCCGCCGGTATTTCACCGACCACACCATATGGTAATTAATATTACACACACAAGTCCTGTAATGTATTAGATTTTCTTTCATACATATAGTATAACATAACAAGTAGAAATACACAATAAAAAACAAACATATTTTCGATTGATTATATGCCGGTTACGGCATTAATACCAAGGGATTGGGAGATTATTATATTATTTCAATGTGCAGATATGCACAATCCTGCGCTTTCATCTCGGTAATTGAATTGCCGAGGATTCCCGCTTATTGTCCTAAATGTCAAAAAAGGATGCCAACGAATCAAAGCAGATTACGTGACATCCTCTTCTTTTTATTAGTGCTATTTTATAAATTCAATCGAATAGTAATACATGTACTCATTATCTGTATCTATATGCTCCCCTGCAATATCCTGTATTGGCAACGAGCTTAACCCTTTTTCTCCATAAATCAGTGCTGCTAATCCTTGCTCTGTTCCATACTCTATCTTGCATTTGTTTTCAATAGTCGTTGCTGATCTTCCATAATATTCCCTGCTAAGAGACAAAGTATTCCACTGCGTTCTCAGGGAAGAATTCCTTAAACTCACCATATAACTGAGCCACAAGTGTTTTATTGTGCGCAAGTACCAAAGTTGGCTTGTTTAACTGGGCAATGACATTCGCCATGGTGAAGGTCTTACCGGAACCGGTGACACCCAGCAAAGTCTCGAACTGGTTGCCTTCCTTAAAACCCTTGACCAGTTTTTCGATAGCCTGAGGCTGGTCGCCTGTGGGTTGATATTCGGAGTGTAATTTGAAATGATCCATACGGTTCTCCTTGTTGTTCTGAAATTTGTGGATATGTAAATACTGCCTGTTACTATATGTAAAGAGAGTGCTTTTATCTTTATTATTGTTGCTTTTACAGTATATCGTTCAGCGTAAAAAAAGTATAGGTCAACCGAATATTTGTTCTATACTTTTTACTGCACCACACAAAAAGGCAGCGCCTGCTCCACTCAGACTCTGCCTCTCACTTTTTTCTTTTTATACTGCCGTCATTCTTCTACTTTTCTCTCATAAACGATCTCACCGCCAAGAACTGTCATATCCACTTTCGTGGTCTTGATCTCATCCGGATCAATCTTATAAATATCTTTCTCTAGAACTACGAAGTCTGCATTTTTTTCCACTTCGATGGTTCCGTTCTCGTCTTCTGTATAGGAAGCGTAAGCTGCGTTTTTTGTAAAAAGCTTCACCGCCTCATCTACAGACATTTTTTCGGATGGAATCCAGCCTTCCTGTGGCTGACCGCTGATATTTTTGCGGGTGACTGCAAAATAAATATTCTCCATGGCATCAAAGCTTACCACAGGAGCATCCGAACCGCCGGACGTATGGATTCCCATATCCAGCATGCTCTTCCATGCATACACCTTATCCATACGGTGTGCGCCGATGGCAGGTTCCACTGTGTTCATATCCAGATCGATAAATACCGGCTGGATATATGCCAGAAGATCCTGGTCTTTCATCCCCTGCAAAATACGCGGATTGGTGATCTGGCAATGTACGATACCATGTCTGCCCTTTTTATTATCCTTCCGGTAAGGAGATTTCGCAGCTGCCTCAATGACCATATCCATGGCACGATCGCCAATACAGTGTACCGCTGCCTGCATCTGATGCCGGTCAAAAAAAGCAAACAGATCGTCAAGCTCCTCCTGACTGAATGTGATGATCCCGGTATTTCCCGGCGAATCCTCGTAAGGCTCATTCATGGCCGCTGTTCTTGCACCAAGGGAACCATCCTGGATCAGCTTCATCGGTCCGACAGTAAAGTGATCCTCCCTCTGTCCGGTACGATATCCTTCCTCAATAAAAGCCTTCGCATCCTCCGCCCGCTCAAAAAGGCACTGCTCATAATGGCGGATACTCAGCTCTCCTCTGGCATCCAGTGCCTTATAGGAGGCCATGATCCGACGCCAGTTTTTCCCCGGAAGGGAGGCAAGATCATCGGACTGTACACCTGTAAATCCACATTCATTCAGCTTCTTCGCACTGTATTTGATGTAGTCTTCCACTTCTTCCTGGGATGGTGCTTCCAATACGGAAGAATAAAACTGTACTGCATTCTCCTTCAGAAGTCCGGTATCCAGGTCAACCTCCTTCTCAATCTCCGGGAACTCCGGGATTTTTTTCAGAAGCTCCAGACCGCAGCTGTTGCACACAGCCACATGCCCGCAGACACGCACCATAATGATGGGGATTTCCGTTGAGAGCGCATCCAGCTCATCCTTGTGCGGATAGCGTGGCTTATCAAAATGCTCCTCATTCCAGCCTCTGCAGTAGAGCCAGGTCAGCTTCTGACCTTTGCTCTCCTCCAGTCTTTTTTTTGCTGCGGCAAGCATTTCCTCAACACTTGTGCAGTCAAACAGTTTTACAGATCTTTCCACAAATGCATAATGCAGCATATGCATATGTGTATCCACAAAACCGGGCAGCATCAGCCTTCCCTTTAGGTCGATCCGCTTTTTGCAGGAAAAAGCTTCTGCTTCTTTATCAGTTCCCACAAAAACGATCCGACCATTTTCGATTCCCACAGCCTCTGCCACTTTTTCACTGTCATCCAGTGTTCTTATACATCCGTTAAAAAAAATTGTATCCACTGTTTATTTTTCCTCTTTTTCTTTTTTATCCTCGTAGAAAAGTGCCATATCCTTGTCTACCTTTCCGATTCCCATGTAACGCGCCTTGTAATCCTTCAGCAGTTTAAAGAAAGTACCACTTAAGATAAATAATGTGGCAACATTTACAAATGTAGGGAATACGGTTGTAAAGTCTGCAATTACCCACAGCTGCGCCGGTGTTCCGTTTCCGTAAAGAGTAAGCACTGTGACCAGAAGGCCCCATAATGGTGTTCCAAGGATAAAAACCTTCTCTGCGATCTTCAGAACCTTCTGATTATTTTTCAGCCAGTGCTTCAGGATCACGCTGTAGTAGGTGAACCATCCGGTTGATGTTGTTAATCCAAAAAGAAAAATACTGATCGCGATCAGTGCTCTCGCAATGGAGCCCATTCCAGACTCAAATGCTGTCAGTGTCAGCTCTGATCCCTGAAGTCCTGAATTCCAGTAGCCGGTGATGATAACAACAAGACCTGTCATGGAGCAGACTACGATGGTGTCTGCAAATACCTCAAATGCTCCCATCAGTCCCTGTTTTACAGGATGGTCTGTCTTTGCGGAAGCATGGATCATAGGAGATGTTCCCCAGCCTGCCTCGTTGCTGTATACGGAACGGGCAAAGCCAAGACGCATTGCTGTTGCAACACCGGCTCCCATAAATCCGCCGACTGCCGCCTGTGTTGTAAATGCACCCTTGAAGATCAGTCCAAAGGTTTCCGGCAGCTTGTCAAAATTCACTACCAGTATTGCGAGAGAGCCTACAATGTAAAGCATGCACATGATCGGTGTCATATAGGAAGAGATCACGCCGACTTTCTTTACACCGCCGATGATGATCAGATAAATCGCTGCCACATACAAAAGTGACGGTACGATGTACGGCAGGTGGAAGGTACTTCCGACAGCCTCTGATACTGTATAATTCTGCAAAGTAATGAACCATGTCATGAAAATACAGCCGCCGAACAGTGCTGCAAAAATTTTCCAGAAGGGAAGCTTTTTCTCTCCGCCAAGACCCTTCTGCATGTAGTAGGTCGGGCCTCCCTGGTACTCACCGTTTGGCTGTTTCTCTCTGTAGTATACAGCAAGTGTTACCTCTGCCATCTTGATGACCATGGCAAGAAGCGCTGCGATCCAGAGCCAGAATAATGCCCCAGGTCCTCCTGTTGCAATAGCCGTTGCAACACCGGACATATTGGATACACCAACAGTACCTCCGATCGCAATGGAAATAGCCTGGAACGGTGTCAGGCTCTTTCCGTCATCTCCGCCTTCCTGGCGACGTTCTTTACTGAACATGTTTTTCACAATGTAACCAAAATGGCGAAACTGGAAGAAACCGGAACGTACTGTCAGATATACGCCTGTAGCGAGGATCGTGATCAGCAACGGCAGTCCCCAGAGCCAGTTGGTCAGATTTTCAAATAATTCAAACATCTTTTCCTCTCCTGTCCTTCTTATTTTTTGTCTTTTGCATCCACTCGGAAAATCTGTGTATAGAATATAAAAAATCCCCGGAACATGAAGGCAGATACGGATACCCGGTGTTCCCGACATACAGCTCTTCTGCCATATATCTGCGAGCCCCGTTTCTATCCTCTTTATCCTTCATGCTCTGGGGATCTTACATTTCAGCCCACGAATCTTCCAAACGATGACAGTATATCACAGTTCCGGAGGAATTTCTACTTTTTCTGTTTGAATTTTGTATTTTTATTCATTTTTCGTGAATATTACTATTTTACCGTATGGATTCCGGATACTCCACCCCTTCCGGCATGGAATCCCATTCGTTAAGGCCAAGGCTCTGCTTGAATTTCGCCTGTTCAAGCGTAAGCGTCGGGAGATCATCCTGCAGATAATCCATCAGCTCGCTGATGCCTTCCCTTGTCTTGTTATTTACCATAAAGATCCTCTCACAGCCCATGTTCTCCATCCACTGTCTGACCATGGGAATGTTGGCATGGGGAGAATCCACCTTGGTGATGATCCCGATCAGCGGCCGTAGTAGAAAATTCCTGCTGCCGTCACTAAACAGGTTAAAGGGCTCATTGGCTGCCTGTACAATGGCGATCACATCCGCCTCAAAGGAAAAGCAGGCCAGTCCTACGCTGAAATGCTTGGATTCCGCATATTCTCCCGGTGAATCAATAGTATCTTCATTTGTATTGGTATACTGAGTCTTATGATAATGAAGCTCTTCCCCTTTAAGCGCCTGTGTCAGGGATGTTTTGCCGGCTTCACTTCGACCCATCAGAAAAATTTTTTTCATTTTTTATCCCGTCCTGCCTCAGCTTCTGTGGATCTTACAGACATCGAATTTCAATGTCTCATGGAAAAATCGTACCACTTCCTCCACAGCTGTCATCACTTCCGTAAAACCGCCTGTCAGGATCAGCGTCCCGCAGAAACGATCCATAAATCCTACTTCCACATGAGCTGCCTTCACTGCAACATCTGCCGCAACCACGATTGCCTCCCAGGGTGTGACACGGACCATGCCGATGGCATCTCCTCTGTGATCTTCACCTTCATGAACACCGATATGTAACGCAAGATTCTCATATATCGATCTGTCATTTGGTGTAAAAACATGTGCAAAGGAAAGCTCCTTTCCAGGTACTCTCACCCGGGTCAGCCGAAGTCTTCTTCCCTTAAGGTTCTCATAATCATCATGAAACAGCCTCTCCAGCAGTTCTTCCTTTGTTATCCGTTCTTCCATGGTACACTTCCTTATCTCTTGGTGATATTGCATACTACATATCCCAGAGTATCACGGAAATAATCCACGATCTCCTCCATTGCAGTCTGCACATCGGAAATCTCTCCTGTTATGATCAGTGTTCCTGTAAAACGGTCTGCAAATCCAAGATACACATTACCGCTCTTCACAGCAATATCGGATGCGATCACAGCAGACTCGGAAGGTGTCATGTTCATGATACCAATTGCAGATGATCCATAGTCCACCTGCGGATTCAGTCCAAGCTTCTGATATATGATAGGTGCCGGACCACCCATGATATGGGCAAATGTGATCTCCTTACCGGCTACGGTTTCCTGTACGATTCTGATCTGATCTCTATGTTCATCCGCCATTGATGATTCCTCGCTTTCAAAATTTTATATTATTCTCGATCTGATAATATTGGATAATTTTATAAGCCGGATTTCATTCATCCGGCTTACAGCTTCCTAAAGTCAGGCAGATCTTTGAAATCCGCTCTGCTACCTGCTCATGGTCAAAAAACAGTCTGGCAGTTCATCTGATTTAATTTTACTATTTACCAATTTTAATGTCAAGACAATTCTTCGAAAACAAGTCAAAAAACAACGTTTTTAAAAATATAAATCCACAAAAAACAACATTTATTTTCAAATCCTCGCGGAAAACCAGTCAGAAATCTGCTCAGAACTCAAACACCTTCTTAATACTGTCATAATGTAGGAATTTTCCCTCTGCGGCAAACGCCCGGATCTGCTCCAGGGTTGCAAACATATATCCGTCTGTCTCTTCTGTCTGAAGCTTCAGATCCTTATCCTCCACATCCATGACAAAACGGTACACATCCACAAAGTAATTATCTCCTTCCCCCGGGTTCTCTCTTTTATATGTAAAAAGGTATCCGCCCTCTGCCTCACTGGCGTCCAGTCCGGTCTCCTCTTTCACCTCACGGAGTACTGCATCACGGGAAGCCTCTCCTGCCTGGGCTGCACCGCCGGAAACCTCCCACCAGCCCGGAGCCCAGGCCTTTGTCATCACACGTTTAGTAATAAGAAAGGTCTTGTCCGGTCTTGCTACCACGCCCAAAACTGTCAGATGATACTCTCCATCCTTTAAACACCAGTCATTGCGCTTCATAGTTCGTCCTGTCGGTTTCTTATCTGCATCGTAAATATCCCAGAATTCCATTTTTCTATCTCCTGTCTTTTTACAGAACGCGGAAATACAGTCTTACATTTGATCCGTTTCAGCCTGCCCGTTTCTCCGTTTTCTGTATCTTTTTTATTTGTTATGATAACACGTTAAAATCATATATGTAAACCCCTGGATCCGATACCATTTTCCAGTTAGCGTTACCGTTCTACATCTGTTTTTTTCACATTATAAACATGCAAGTACCTGCAGCCTGAAAGATGATATGCAAAAATCTATAGATTATTTTTATTATATCGCTCGTATTATGAATTAGTTTTATAGATTATTCTGTTATATAATTAACACAAACAAACGATTCTATTTAAAATAACCAGGGAGGTTTTTTTCAGATGAAGAATGATTATCCGCATATTTTTTCCCCATTAACCGTTAAAAATATGACTATCAAGAACCGTATTGTTATGATGCCGATGGGCACCAACTACGGTGAACAGAACGGCGAAATGAGTTTTCTTCATATCAATTATTATGAGCAGCGTGCAAAGGGTGGCACAGGTCTCATCATCGTAGAGAACGCAAGCATCGATTCCCCGCAGGGCTCCAACGGAACCACACAGCTGCGCATCGACCATGACAACTATCTGCCACGTCTTTTCAAATTCTGTGAAAATATTCATAGATACGGAACAAAGATCGCGATCCAAATCAACCATGCCGGAGCTTCCGCTGTTTCTTCCAGGATCAACATGCAGCCGGTTTCCGCATCTGACGTTCCATCCAAAGAAGGCGGCGAGATCCCGCGTCCTCTTTCCAAAGACGAGATTCTTCACATCGTAAAAAAATACGGTGAGGCTGCAAAACGTGCACAGACAGCTGGCTTTGACGCGGTAGAGATCCATGCAGGACACTCCTATCTGATTAGTCAGTTCCTCTCCCCGATCACAAACAAGCGTACCGATGAATTCGGCGGATCTGTTGAGAACCGTACCCGTTTCTGCCGTATGGTCATCGATGAGGTAAGGAAACAGGTAGGACCTTTCTTCCCGATCATGCTCCGTCTCAGTGCGGATGAGCTGATGGAGGGTGGAAATACACTGGAGGATACTCTGGAATACCTGGATTATCTTCAGGAAGAGGTTGATATCTTTGATGTTTCCTGCGGACTTAACGGTTCCATCCAGTACCAGATCGATGCAAATTATCTCCCGGACGGATGGCGTTCCTACATGGCAAAGGCCGTAAGAGAAAAATTCAACAAGCCATGTATCTCCATGGGTAATGTCCGTGACCCGAAGGTTGCTGAGCGTATCCTGGCTGACGGTGATGCAGACCTGATCGGTATGGGCCGTGGTCTGATTGCAGACCCTGCATGGGTAAACAAGGTTGCCACAGGTCATGAGTGTGACCTCCGCAAATGTATCTCCTGTAACGTTGGCTGTGCCGGAAACCGTATCGGTGTAAACCGTCCGATCCGCTGTACTGTAAACCCATCTGTTCTTGAGGGCGATGTATATAAGAAAAAACATGTAAATAAAAACTGCAACGTGGTCGTTATCGGCGGAGGCACTGCCGGACTGGAAGCTGCCTGTACAGCCGCAGAGGTTGGATGCAATACCTTCCTTCTTGAAAAAGGCAATGAGCTTGGCGGACTTGCATCTCTGATCTCAAAGATCCCTGCAAAGAACCGTCTTGCTGATTTCCCGCACTATCTCATGCATCGTGCTGAACAGCTTGATAATCTTTACATCTTCAAAAACACAGAAGGAACACCGGAAAACATCCGCAAGTTCCATCCGAATATCATCGTAAGCTCCACCGGCTCCGCTCCGCTTCTGCCTCCGATTGCAGGACTGAAGGATCGTATTGACAACGAGAACCATAATATTTATTCTATTCTTGGTATGATCAGCCACATTAATGATTTTCCGAAGGATCTGGAAGGCAAAAAGGTTGTTGTTGTAGGCGGCGGTGCTGTAGGTCTTGATGTTGTGGAATTCTTTGCTGACAGAAACGCAGACATCTCTATCGTTGAGATGATGGATCAGATCGGACGTGATCTTGACCCGGTAAGCAAAAATGACACAAAGACCATGATGAAAAAACACAATGTACATCAGCTTACAAAAACTGCTCTCCTTGAGGTTAAGGATTCTTCCTTCCTTGTCAGGGGCGACGGTGAGCCTTATGAGCTTCCATTTGAGTACGGCTTCGTATGTCTCGGAATGAGAGCTCAGGGACAGCTTTACCAGAACCTCACAGAGGAATTTTCTTCTGAGGATGTTGAGATCATGAACATCGGCGACAGCCAGAGAGCAAGACGAATCATTGACGGTACCCAGGAAGGACGCAATATCCTTACCATTCTTGAGCAGAAAGGATACCTTTAATATTTTTCCGCTATACCCTTTCCGGGAACACTTCAATCCTTCTACCGGAAAGTGTATATAGATCTGTTACAGTTCACTCGGTGATCCGTAACATAGATTTTCCACGTCTTCCTCCCCCGCAGCCGTCCGAAGAATGTCCGCAGCTTCTTCAGATCTATGTGGTGGGAGGTTTAAAAAAGACAAATCTTCATCCAGATTTTACCAATGAGAGGAGTTATTACCATGTCAGAAAGAATCACAGGACATACCGAGCTGATTGGTCTTATGGCATATCCGATCCGCCACTCCAGCTCTCCTGCCATGCAGAATGAAGCTTTTGCAAAGCTTGGCTATGATTATGCATATCTTGCATTTGAGGTTAGTGCAGACGAGATCGAGGATGCTGTAAAGGCCATCCGTACTCTGAAAATGAGAGGTTCCAACGTTTCCATGCCGAACAAAACTCTGGTAGGCCAGTACCTTGACGAGCTTTCACCGGCAGCAGAAATGTGCGGCGCTGTAAACACCATCGTTAATGATCATGGTCATCTTACAGGCCATATCACAGACGGTATCGGATTTATGGCAGCACTGAAAGACAATAACATCAACGCCATCGGAAAGAAAATGACCATCGTAGGCGCAGGTGGTGCCGCAACTGCTATCGAGATCCAGGCAGCACTTGACGGTGTAGGCGAGATCGTGATCTTCAACCGCAAAGATGAATTCTGGGACCGTGCAGTATCTACGGTAGAAAAGATCAACACCAGAACTTCAAGCCATGCTGTTCTCTATGATCTGGCAGATCTTGACCAGCTGAAAAAAGAAATGGCTGACAGTTATATTTTCGTAAATGCGACAGGTGTTGGAATGAAACCACTGGAAGGTCAGTCCGTTGTTCCGGACAAGTCTTACTTCCACCCGGAGCTTATCGTTGTTGACGTGCCTTACTCCCCTCTTGAAACTGCTATGCGTTCTATGGCAAAGGAAGTTGGCTGCAAGACAATGAACGGCCTTGGCATGATGCTTTTCCAGGGCTCCGCTGCATTTGAACTGTGGACCGGCGAACCGATGCCGATCGAACATATGAAAGAGATTCTTAACATCAGATACGACGACTAAACTGCTATCTGTTCCTGTCGTATCAGAAAGGACCATTATGAAAACAGTTCAGGTAAGAAATATCACACTCGGAGAGGGAAGACCGAAGATCTGTGTCCCGATCGTGGGACAGACAAAGGATGATATCCTCCTTGAGGCAGAGACCTTCGCAAGGATCCCCGTAGACGTTGTGGAATGGCGTGTTGACTGGTTTGAGGACGTTTTTGACACAGACAAGGTTCTGGATGTGGCAAAAGATCTCCAGACCGTTTTAAAGGACACTCCGATCCTCTTCACCTTCCGTACTGCAAAGGAAGGCGGAGAAAAAGCGATCTCCAACGAAGCTTACAAAGCACTCAACATGGCTGTCGCAAAAAGCGGCTATGTAGATCTCATTGATGTAGAAGCCTTCACAGGTGAGGAGATCGTAAAAAGCATGATCCAGGAAGCACACAGCTATGGCGTAAAGGTCATCGCTTCCAACCATGATTTTGACGCAACTCCTGAGAAGGATGAGATCGTGCGCCGTCTTCGCATGATGCAGGACTATGGCGCAGATATCCCGAAAATGGCTGTGATGCCAAGAAACAAACAGGACGTGCTTACACTCTTAAGTGCCACGCTGGAAATGTCCGAGCAGTTCGCCGACCGCCCGATCATTACCATGTCCATGGCAGGTACCGGTGTTGTCAGCCGTCTCGCTGGCGAAACCTTCGGTTCCGCCCTTACCTTCGGTGCAGCTACCAAAGCTTCCGCACCAGGACAGATCAATGTCAACGAGCTTGCACAGGTTCTTGACATTATCCACAAAAGCCTGTGATCCTGTAACCTCCCATAAAAAGGATCTACGGTAGATTTTTGTAACAGAACGCGAATTATAAACCAATTTTTAAACCCAATTGATGTAACAAATTTTTGCAATTTTAATCCCATAATAGCAAATCTATTAAAATAATAATTAAAAACAACAAATCTCATAACAAAAAAAGAAGTGTGCTGACCCATCCAGCACACTTCTTCTTTTTCTGTTTTTTATATCTTTATTATTCCTCTGATCAATTTTTATCCTCGATGGCATTCTCCTCTTTCTTTCTGGGGTCCCAGTTTGAAAGGAATATATTCAGACCGAAGCCTACAGCCAGGGCCCATGCGGATGCCCATGCAGTTCCCTGGGTTGCAAGCACAGCTGCCATAACACCTGCGATCATCTTGTCACGGTCTGTTCTGCAGTAATCCATACCGATCCTTGCACAGACAAAAGCCTGAAACATCAGAGTAATGGAGGAACCGACTCCGAAGATCGGACGGAAGAAGCTTACAACCGGAATGATCAGCACACTTAAAAACGTTGCAATACGGAAGGATGCCATACCGCCGATCAGAGACTTCATAGCTTTCTTTCCCTCCTTGTAACGGATGGAAACAGATACTGTCATTCCAACCCATAACGGACCGGAAAGCGGCGGGAACGGGGCAATGACGGAAAGGATCAGGTTCCTGATGCCGCTGACCAGGTTGGAACGGCTGGAATTGAAATCAATGTACTCATCATCTCTGGACTGGCGTGCCTCTGTAACCAGTGTCTCTGTGGTAACAAAATCACCAAATGCGATAACATAGCATACAAGTGCCAGAGGAAGCGCTTTGACAAACATGGAGACCGGCGGGATTCCCAAACCAAAGATACTTACCTGTGAGATGATCTCTTTGAACTGCGGGATCTTGATAAAGGTTCCCAGCTCCAAACCAGGCGCATCCAGTTCTCCTACAAGAAGACCTACCACCATGGCGATCAGATACGGGAAAAGGTTTCCATACCTGGCAACAAGATCCAGGAATTTGTTGTTCTTTCTCTTCTCCTGATATTTATCTGAAAAGCTGATCAGGATCAGAAGGCCTACACCGGCAACGATCGCCAGCGGATACTTATGCATGTTGCCGCCCTCTCCCAGCTGTCCTGCCATAACCGTCACCGGCGCAGCAAGAAGGATACCACCCTTAACAGAATTTGGTACTGCATGGACAAATTTATCCGCAAGCTTGGTGATGCCCATAAATATGAACACGAGACCAACCAGCATCTGCAGGGCGATCATTGCCTGGATACGTTCTTTTCCCATAGGGAAGCCTTCCAGGAATACGATCGTCAGCGGAAGGGTCGGTGTGATCCATCCCGGTACAACCGGATCACCAAGTAAGCTGTGTAGCATATACAGCATGGTCTCTATGATCACACAGCTCCATGCCAGCTCATAAGGCAATCCCAGATATTGTTCCAGATAAGGAACCGCCGCCAGTGCCGTAACCCCGAGGATCAGGCCCTGGATAAACTCTACGGACTCAATTTTATAGTGAATAAACGGAAAACGAATCTGAAATGGCCCAAACGGAATGTAGGGCAGTTCGTTTTCTCTTCGCTGTCTTGCTGCACGTGCCATAACGATTCTCCTTTGTCGTTTTTTTTGATAATACATATATAGTATCTTTTATTTTATAAGTTTGTTAATTAACAAACATTTTCAAAAACGGTAAAGTCCAATCCGGGAATTGTTCCCGAATTGGAACTTTGTTTTGCACAGATTCAGTCATCTTTGTCTGTATCCATACAATGATTCACTTTTTTTACTGTAGTCAAACGGATATTCACCCCAAGGGATTTCCTTGATTCAGTCAAGCCTCTTTTCCACGGTTCATCTTAACGAACAGTGCAAGAAGGATTCCTATGAATGTCACTGCCATATTGAGAAGCAGGATCATTCTCGGAGCACTGGTTCCGGCAGTCTTTGTAATGTAGCCGGCCAATGTCAGAATGGTGTAGTTCGCAACGCTGGATGCGATCATGACCATGGATGTTGCAGTTCCCTTGTTTTCCGGGAAGAACTCCGCAGTTGTGGAAACAGCCAGCTGAAGCACACCGCCTGCGCCTGCAAAACCGATCACAAATCCACCGATAAGACAGATTGTCGGATTCTGGATAAAGTAGCAAAGTCCCAGCATGATGAAAGAGATCAGCGGATAAATGATCAGGATATTGATCTCCTTCAGTCCTTTTTTGATAAATACAGAGGAACACAGGATCGCTGCAAAGGTTCCTACTGCATAGAAGGACTGGATCTTGGAAGGATCACTTAAGTTATAAAGCTTTCCGAGCTCCTGGTTACAGTTCAGCCACAGCATGAATGTAGAAGAGCTTGTAAATCCGATGAGAATTGCTGCAAGAGCTGCAGGAGTGATCTTTAATTTTGCTTTTTCTTTCTTTACTGTACCTGCTGTATTTCTCTCCGGGAATGGCAGGAACAGGATCAGGATTCCATCGATAAAGATCGCAGCACCTGCAACAATAAAGATGGTTCTGTAGGACATATTCGCCGCTGCTACAAAGCCGATGAGGAAAGGAAGCAGAAACTGGCTGATACACATGGAGAATTTTGTAAACAGGTTCGCTACAGAAGGATTGTTTACATAAATCTCCATACATGTCGGGCTTACGCAGGTGTCTAGGAAGGAGTTTGCGATACCGCCTACAATGGCAAAGGCGTAGGCAACTCCCATAGACGGAGCAAATGCGATTCCCATAAAGTATGCTGCATAACAAATCACGCCGATGATTCCGCTTAATCTGCGTCCGAATTTGTCGGACAGGGGACCGGAAAACGGAAGAGAGATCAGTCTTCCAAGTCCAAGTGCGGCAATTACAGATACTACCATGCTGACATCCATAGTTCCATCACTTAAAGCCTTTGCTCCCCAGTGAGCAGCAAGCTCCGGCTTGTACTGACCCATGATGGAAGCTCCGATTCCATGGATGAAATATGTAAAATACAGCGCGATAGAAGTAATCACTAAATTTTTCTTACCTGTCTGGCTCATTTTTCTTATTTCCCTTCGTTCTCAGCCTGAAATTTCTGGTACTCATCTGTCGGCATCTCAAGACCTGTGTAAAGCTTGTAAGATGCTGCACCCTGCCACAGAAGCATTCCTTTTCCGCCTACAGCAAGCTTCACGCCTGCTTCTTTTGCTTCTTTTACCATCTTTGTCTCTGCCGGATTGTATACGCAGTCAGCAACAACAAGATCCTTATGGAACATGGATTTGTCAACCAGTGTGATGTCATCATGTGGTTTCATTCCTGCAAGTGTTCCGTTCGCGAGGATATCTGCATTTGCGATCTCTTCTCTCAGTTTGTCCTGATCGTCAAGGCAATATACGCTTACTTTGCAGTCCGGTACTTCTTTTGCAAGCTTCTCAGCAGTTCCTTTTGCTCTGTCAAGGAATGGATCGTCAGGATTGAAGATCGCGATGGATGCAGCTCCGTCAAGGGCACACTGTACAGTAAGGGCTGTAGCTGCACCGCCTGCTCCGAGGACTACCATCTTTTTACCCTTTACATCAACACCGTGCTCTTTCAGGTTGCGGACAAATCCGATACCGTCTGTGATATGTCCAACAAGTTTTCCATCCTCATTTACGATAGTATTTACAGCGCCGATGATCTTTGCTGCCGGTGAAAGCTCGTCTACACACTGAGCTACTTTGTTCTTGCAAGGCATGGTTACATTGCAACCTCTCATTTTGAACAGACGCATTGCATCAAGAGCTGCCGGAACCTGATCCTCTTTGATATCAAATGCCATGTAAGCATAGTCCAGGTTATGGTACTGGAAGCTGAAGTTGTACATAGCCGGGGATCCGGAATGTCCTACAGGGCTTCCGATCAGTGCAAGTAAACCAGTTGTTCCTTTAATTCTCTGTTCCATTTCTTTTTACCTCCTGCATTTTCCCCTGTCAGACACCGGATATATTTTCTCCGGTGTCTGACAGGTCATCTTTTTAATTTTTGTACTGTCCGGTTTATTGGATAGATTGGCAGATCAGATCCTGGAAGCTACCTCATAAGCCTCTTTTGTTGCATCCAGTGCACGTCTTGCACGGATAGCATCTCCGATCACATGTGTCTCAGGTACAAGGTCTTTGATCTTCTCTTCCAGAGGATTGTAGTTGCGGAATCCCATGGAAAGGATCACAGAATCATATCCTCTTGACTCGTGACGTACTCCGTCAGCGGTCTCATATTCTACACCGTCTTCATAGAATTTGCATACCTTTGCTCCGGTGATCTCCTTGATTCCGTAGTCCTCGAAATCCTTCATCAGATATACTCTGTGCTCGTGGATCACGTCTGCACCTACGGTATCACGGAACTCGATAACAGTTACATCATGCTCCTGCTCGCCTAAAAATGCAGCTGTCTCGCATCCAACCATTCCACCGCCGACAACGAGAACCTTTTTGCCTGCTGCTCTCTTGCCATCCAGAAGGTCAGAGCCGTGGATGATAGCCGGATTGTCGATTCCCTCGATCGGAAGGATCAGAGTCTTGGAACCGGTGGCAATGATCACGCTGTCCGGCTTCTCTTCTTTGATAAGCTCCGGAGTTACCTCACAGTTCATCACGATCTTAACGCCGTCCTTCTGGCAGCGATGGATGTAGCTGCGGATCATGTTTGTGATATCACCTTTTCCCGGCGGATATGCAGCAAGTCTCATGTTTCCGCCGAGAACATCTCCTGCCTCATAAAGTGTTACCTCATGGCCTCTCTCTTTTGCGATAAATGCAGCGGAAAGTCCTGCAACACCGCCACCGATAACCATAACCTTCTTCGGCTCTTCCGCTTTCTCAAGCGGCTCTGCCTCATGACCCAGGAATGGGTTTGTCAGACAGCATACCGGATTTCCTGCATACATGTTTGCAACACAGCCCTGAAGACAGGCGATACAAGGAGTCATATCCTCAAGACGCTCTTCCTGTGCTTTCTTCGGCATAGCCGGATCTGCAAGGCTCTGACGTCCGAATGCTACAAGGTCTGCTCTTCCTTCTTTTACCATCAGTTCTGCGAACTGTGGCTCTGTATAACGTCCAACTGTGATCACCGGGATATTTACCGCACGTTTGATTTCCTCAACCTCTGCTGCAGAGAATCCACCGTGGATAACAGTCGGTGCCCACATAAACTCATCCTTGATATGAACGGCACGGGATACATGGAGTCCGTCCAGTCCGCAGCTTTCCAGATATGCTGCGATCGCTGCACTGTCGTGGACATCAAGTCCGCCCGGAACCTCATCTGCACAGTTGATTCTTGCAAGAACTGCAATTTTTCCCTGTGTTGCTTTTTTAACTTCCTCGATGATCAGACGGGAGAAACGCATACGGTTCTCAAAGCATCCGCCAAACTCATCCACTCTCTTGTTTGTTCTCGGAGAAAGGAAGGTACTTACCAGATAACCGTGTGCCATATGGATCTCAACAGCATCTGCTCCTGCTTCCATTGCTCTTCTTGCTGCCTCACCGTAGCCTTTGATCAGCTCATAAACTTCCTCAGTTGTAAGCTGCTTCGGAATATCACGGCCGCACACTGACGGGATACTGGTTGCTGCTGTGATCGGTGCTCCTGCGTTCTTTGCATTTCCTTCCGGACCTGCGTTCTGAAGCTGGATGGACACCTTTGCTCCTTCTGCATGACATCCGTCGATAACCTTGCGGAAGCTCTCGATCGTAGAGTCGTCATAAAGACATGGTTTACGCGGGCCGCCCTTTGCGCCCTTGTGAACTACAGTAGCCTCGATGGTGATCAGACCAAATCCACCTTTTGCTCTTTCTCTGTAATATGCAGCGGACTGCTCACTCATTGTTCCGTCTGTGTTTGCAAAGTTATTTCCCATTGGCGGAACAACAAAACGATTCTTTACTGTCATAGGACCGATCTCGATCGGCTGAAACATCGCATTGAATTTCATATGCGTTCTCCTTTCCTTTGAAACAATCTTTTTGTTTCTTTCACGGTAACGCCCTGTCACCGGTATGACGTCGGAAACAGGGGCCCGTCTGAAATATTCGTTTCTTATATTAATTACAGTACTTCCGGCCAAGCCTCTTCCAGTACCTTCTTTGTGTTCTCATATGTATGTTTTGCAGCATACTCGATACCCTTTTCAAGGTTTGCATCGCTGATAACCTCTACGCCGATGGCATTTGGTCTGATGCCTTTTTCTTTGATCATTTTTACGAACGGTACTGTTGTTCCGATTCCTGTTCCAGGAGCAAGACGGTCATGCATGGACTCATCTCTTAAGATCGTTGTTGCATATGGTCTTTCCCATACATCGTTGATCTGGATGGATACGATCTTGTCTGCCGGGATTCCCTCAAGTACGGAAAGCTCGATCGGCTGGTTTGCTCTTACCCAGTGCCATGTATCAAGGATCAGTTTCGCATTCTCGCAGTCAGCAGCTTTTACAACAGCCCAGCCCTTTTTCACATCCGGGATTCCGCTGTATGGCATTGGCTCAACACCGATGATGTATTTGCCTGCTCTGTGGCAAAGCTCACGAAGTTTCTGTGCTGTATACTCTACGGAATAGTTCTCCATCAGTCCGCAGTTGATCTGTTTTACGTTAAATAATTCACACATATGGAAGCAGAGCTGTTCTTTGTATTTCTGCTCATAGGAACGATGCTCCTCTGCCCACTGCACGATGTACTCAACCTCTGTTACCTTCATGTCATATTTATCCAGGATCGCCAAGATATCCTCGTCGAAAAGTCCCTCATTCAGGGCATCTACGTAGGTTTCTGCTCTCAGGCCGATCCCCTCATAGCCAGCCTCTTTGGCAGCTTTTACACGGTCCTCAAATTTGCACTGATCTCCCAGTGTCCAGGAACTGATTGTGATTGGAAATTCTTTTGACATGATAATTCCTCCTGAAAATTTAAATAATTTTATTTGTTTTTTTTAAATTATTTTGTATCTTTTTTCTATAAGCATTATATAACTTTGTTAAATACAAAACAAATTGATTGTACCAGGAGAATCCATAGATTTTATCAATATATCATGTTATACTATATAAAACACATTCAGCCGTATTGCCGCCGTCACTGCATACGGCCCGGCAAATCTCTTATGTCTGTCAGACTTACCGGGGATCTGTCCGAAGTAAAACATTCAGATAAACTTACGAAAGGAGTATTAAAAAATGAATCTGTATCATCTTCGCTATTTCGTGACACTGGCTCATCTGGAACATTATACAAAAGCTGCGGATGTTCTGGCCATCACACAGCCCAGCCTAAGTCACGCGATCTCTTCTCTGGAGGAAGAGCTTGGAGTGAAATTATTTGAAAAAAACGGACGGAATGTTTCTCTCACCAAATATGGCAAGTCTTTTCTGGAGGATGTGGAACAAACCCTGAACCGGCTGGATTCCTCCGTAAACGGTCTCCAGCTTGCAGGAAAGGGAGAAGGACAGATCGATGTGGCTTTTCTCAGAACTCTGGGTGTTGACTTTATGCCAAAGATCATCCGCAGTTTTCTTAATGCCAATACGGGAAAACAGATCCATTTCAATCTGTTCTGTGATAAGGTGCTTACCGGCGATATCCTCACCGGACTGAAAGAGAAGAAATACGATATCGGCTTCTGTTCCAAATTTGACGACGAACCACTGATCGAATTTATTCCGGTTGCCAAGCAGGATCTGGTCGTCATCGTTCCGCCGGAACATCCTCTTGCTGAGAAATCCGAGATCCATCTGGAGGAAACACTTCCATACAAGCAGATCATCTTCAAGAAGAGAAGCGGTCTCCGCCAGATCATTGACCAGTTATTTAAGAGCATCGGTCAGTACCCGGATGTGGCTTTTGAGATCGATGAGGATCAGGTTGCCGCAGGATTTGTTGCCAATGATTTCGGCATCTGCATTGCACCGGATATCCCGATCCTTCACTCTCTGAATCTTAAGATCCTGCCCCTTGTCTCTCCAAGCTGGCAGCGGAATTTCTACATGGCCATGCTGAAGGATGTATACCATCCACCGGTCGTGGAAGCCTTTAAAAAATTTGTGATCGAGGAAACCTCGAGGGAGATTTTTTATAAGACCAATTAAACGATCTGTTCATCTGCAAATATATGGTCCGGATCTTTTATATCATAAAGGACAGCTGCCCGATCTCCGTTCTGTTTCTGTACGGTTTATCGGACAGCTGTCCTTTTTATATGTAAAACTATTCTGTTTTATGATCAGCAGTTATTTATTTGCCTCTGCCTCACGAAGTCTGTGGATCAGCTCCTCGCAGATCTCAAGCTCACTCTTTCCGTCTGTCTCAACAACTATATCTGCTGCTGCCTCATATTTCGCGCGACGTTTTTCCAACAGATCCGCGATAAATGAAACATTTTTGTTGTTCTCAAGTAAAGGACGGTCATGATTATCCTTTACACGTTCCAGAATCGTTTCCGGCTTTGCAGTCAGAAGTACAACACGGCCATTTTTTTTCATCTCGGTAACATTGCGCTCCCGCATCGGAACACCACCGCCACAGGATACTACAACATTAGATCTGGACTGCATCTCGATCAGAAGATTTGTCTCGAGCTCACGGAAATACTCTTCACCGTAAGTCTCAAAGATATCGGAAATGCTCATTCCCTGTCTCTCCACGATACACTGATCCATCTCCACAACATCCATGGCAAGAACATTCTTCAGATAATCGGAGATCGTAGATTTACCAGCTCCCATAAATCCGATCAGGAAGATATTATAATTGAAAAGATTTCTGGACTGGATCCTTTTACTGTTCTGTGTGATGCTTGCAAAAACATCATTGACCTCTTTCTTATGACGTCTGCCTTCCATTCTGGCTTCCAGCCATCCTTTCTGCTTCGCCTCCTGTTCCGGCTGAAGTACCGGAAGATCGTTAGCTTCCTTGTATACCATGATGTCCTCTACGATCCTGTTTCTCATAAGGAGTGCGTCCAGGATGATCTCATCGCACTGTCCAAGGCTTTCTCTTAATACTTCTAACTGGTTCATAATATCTCCTTTACTTCGTTCATTTTATTACGGATTTCCGTCATCACTTTATCACTTTAAATCAAGTATCTGTCCTTATTATACCAACTGGTCATTTTTATCTCAACCCAAATTTTCATTGAATTTACGCATGTGATCTATAGATTATTTTTATAATTTTTAGGCACGGCAAAGATATCTGACGCAGGACTTCACGCTATGAGGGACTGAATTGTTTGCAGTAATTTATGGAATTGCTATAGTATTCACGCCAAGATCTGTGTCAAAAAAATCTCCGCCCTTTTACAGAAGCAGAGATTTTTTACAGAAATTTTATCACCAAGATTCTACTGTATCACTTCATAGATCCGGTAATGCTTGTATATATAATCCCGGAACTGCTCCACAAGCGCACTTGGATACCGGTTTTTCATCATTCCCATGTATATGTAACGACGGCAGTGCAGATTCTCAATATTTAAGATTTTCACAGGAAGTGTATGGATCACCGGTACATCCGGCACAATGCCTACACCAAATTCCTCCGCCACCATACCTGCCAGTGCACCATCCTCTTCTACCTCAAAGGCCGTCTCCGGTGAAAGTCCTTCCTTTTCGAAAAGCTCCCGGATCACAAAATACAGTCCGCTTGCAGGGGTAAAGGTCACCTGCGGATACTGCCCCAGCTCTTTTATGGTCACTGAATTTCGGTCTGCAAGAGCATGGTTCTCAGGCACTACAGCCACCAGCTTTTCTTCTGACACCGGCACAAAGCTGATCTCCTTCTCGCCCTCTGCCCGGGAACAGAAGATCACGTCGAATTTCTCTTCCTTCAGACCCCGGATCAGACTTCCGGTAGCTGCATTCTGAAAACGGAAATCAATCTTCTTCCCCTCCTGTTCATTAAGGAACCCCCGGACAAGCTCCGGGATAAATCTGCGTCCCTGGGTATGGATATACCCGATGGAAATACTTCCTCCCGGAATCCTTGCCGCTTCCTGTATCCTCTCCACACCAAGATTCAGGATATGTAAGGAGTCCTGCACATATTTCAGAAACATTTCCCCGTATTTGGTCATGGTCACATTTCTTCCGTGACGCTCAAAAAGTGGAACCTGCAGTTCCTTTTCAAGGTTGGAGATCGCATGGCTCAGGCTTGGCTGGGTTATATCCAGCCTCTTGGCTGCTCTGGTATAATTTTCGATCTGGGCAAGAGTCACAAAATATGTGAGCTGATTTAAGTTCATATGTCAAAAAATCCTTTCTTTCCTCCGCGCGAGAGACTTTCAGGCAGGTAAGCTCAGACACCTCGCTGCCTGGTCTGTTTCACACTCCAAGGCTCAGGAGTTCTTTTCCCGCCGCAAGTCTCTCATAAAACTGCTCATAAAAATCCCGCTTCTCATCATAAGGCTTCCTGTAAAACTGGTTTACCACATACATGTTCAGGTTTCGGATCAGATCACTGTCCTCGCTCTCATAGAGAACCGACTGGACATCCAGAAGAAAATAATGCCAGTCACAGACAAATTTTTCGTAATTTCGAAAATCCGGAGTATCTACCCATTTCCGGACCTTGATCTTACTGCGGCTGGTCTTTTTGCACTCGTGGATCTGAAGGATGTATTTAAAACCACCGTCCTCATAGTATCTTCCCAGCGGGAACAAACGGCAGAAGCCCGGACGAAAGCTGTGGATGGAGCATCTTCCGTTGCCATCCAGAAATACACATCGTTCCTCTGCCCCTGTCATCCTAAGATGCGGCAGAATATTTCCGTCTGTGACGCCAAGCTCTATTTTTCCGGCAAGCAACTGGTCCACACTTAAGTGAAGTCCCTGACTTAACCGCCATACATCCAGCGGATCCAGTACAACAGAATCTCCCATTCCCGTACAGCAGTCAAAACAGCCCTTACAATCCTGACAGTCTGCCTTTACCATGTCATTTGCCTCGTATAAACGACCGTCGGAAATTTCCTCCAGTGTAACCTCCCGCCGCATCAGACAAGTGCCTCCAGTCCTGTAACTCCCCAGTCCTCAGCCAGGCTTTTCAACCCGTCCAGGATCTCCTCCCTGGAATAATCGTGATCATCCAAGTAATCTACGTCCATATCATTGAGATGCAGATAAAAGGTAAGGGCAAGCTCCAGATAATCCGGATCATCTTCCTCCATGTTCATAAGAAGCTCATTTTCCGCTCCGTTGATGTCACCCTCATCAGCAAGTCCGATAACCTTCTTAAAAAGCTGGTCTGCCTCTGTATAATCTGCCTCTGCTGCAGGAAGTGTATACTGCGGCATATCTCCCTTAAGAAGAAGTCTTGTGATCAGTCTTGCGATATCCTGAATATTTCCTGACATTCTGTCATCCTGTAATCCCAAATCGTTTTCCTCTCTTTCTGCTGTCCTGTTCTGCCAGACGCATTTCTCCGACCGACGTATCTGCATCCGGTCCTCCGCTCATCCGAACCCCGGATATATGGACAGGCAATTTATTTAATCCAGTTTAATTCCTGACAACGCCTGTGCAAATGCATTGTTCACCGGCTCATTGGCCTCTTTCTGCTGTTTCTTAAGATAACGCTGCACATCACGCTTATTCACACCTGCACCCTCTTTGGCTCGTCTTGTCTGAAAGGATGAAAGCTTTTCTTTATAGCCGCACTGACATACAAAGGTCTCTTCTTTTCCCTTCAGAAGCATCTCCATACGCTTATGGCATTTCGGACAGCGCGCATTGGTGGTCCTGGATACTGTCTCTCTGTATCCGCATTCCCGGTCCTCGCACACCAGCATTTTGGCATTCTTTCCGTTGACTGCCAGGAGATGTTTGCCGCAATTGGGGCACTTCTTGTTTGTCATATTGTCATGGCGGAAGGTTCCCTGTCCGCCTTTGATCTCATCTACGATCTCACAGGCATATTTACGAATCCCTGTGAGGAATTTATCCTGACGGAGCTTTCCGTTTGCAATATCACTGAGCTTCATCTCCCAGTCTGCGGTAAGCTCCGGCTTTTTCAGTTCTTCCGGAACCAGCTCCAGAAGCTGTTTCGCCTTGGAGGTAATGTAGATCTCATTGCCTCTTTTTTCCATCATAAAGCTGTTGAAAAGCTTCTCGATGATGTCCGCTCTTGTGGCTACCGTTCCAAGTCCACCGGTCTCACCAAGGGTTTTTGCCGCTTTTTTGTCGTAGCTTTCCATAAAATGAACCGGATTTTCCATGGCACCAAGAAGTGTGGCCTCTGTAAATCTGGCCGGTGGTTTTGTTTTTCCGTTTGTAAGGGATGCGGATTCCACGGTAAGTTTCTGGCCTTCCGTAAGCTCCGGAAGCTGCTGGTCTTTCAGCTTATCCGATGAATCCTCTTCTTCCTCATCCTGCCAGCCTCCTTCATAGACTCCTCTCCATCCGGCACTTTTTACAATACGTCCGCTTGCAGCGAAGGTTTCTCCTGCTGCAGTTCCTTCCATGCTTACCAGCTCATATACAGCCGGCGGATACAGCACGCTCAGGAAACGGCGTACTACCATATCGTAAATCTTCCGTTCCTCGTTGGTCATATGATCCAGCTGTACAAACTGTTCTGTAGGAATGATAGCATGATGGTCACTGACTTTTTTGTCATCCACAAAGCCAGCACTGGTCTGGATCGGTTTATTGACCAGCGCACCGGCAAGTTTTCGATAAGGACCTGTCCCACATGCCTGAAGACGCTCTTTAATGGTAGGAACTACATCTTTTCCTATATATCTGGAATCCGTTCTTGGGTAGGTAAGGACTTTGTGGTTCTCGTAGAGCCTCTGCATGATATTCAGAGTTTCCTTTGCAGAAAAGCCGTATTTCTGATTTGCTTCTCTCTGAAGAGTGGTCAGGTCATAAAGCCCCGGCGCATAGGTCTTCTTCGGCTTTCTGGAAACCTTTGTTATGGTAAGGCTGCTTTTTCCTGCCTTTGTCTGGATCTCCTGGGCACGCTCCTTCTTAAAGGTGCGGAGGCTTCCGCTTTTTCCGTCACGCCAGGTCCAGCGTACATTTCCCGCCTGCAGAGTGATCCCGTAATAATCCTCCGGCTTAAATTCCCGGATCTCCTGCTCTCTTCTTGCGATCATGGCAAGGGTGGGGGTCTGCACACGTCCGCAGGAAAGCTGGGCATTATATTTACAGGTCAGCGCTCTGGTCCCGTTCATTCCCACCAGCCAGTCCGCCTCCGCCCTGGCCTGTGCCGCACGGTAAAGATCATCATAATCATGGCCGCTTTTAAGGTGGGCAAAGCCGTCACGGATTGCTTTGTCCGTTACGGATGAGATCCACAGACGCTTGATAGGTTTATGGCAGTCTGCCTTTGCAAGGATCCATCTTGCTACCAGTTCTCCCTCACGTCCGGCATCTGTGGCAATGATGATCTCCCCGATATCCTTCCTGTAAAGCTGGGTTTTCACCGCATTGTACTGCTTGGAGGTCTGGCGTATCACCACCAGTTTCATTTTCTCCGGCATCATGGGAAGCGTGGAAAGCTCCCATTTGGTATATTTTTTATCGTATTCTTCCGGATCTGCCAGTGTTACCAGATGTCCCAGGGCCCAGGTCACTACATAGGCTTTTCCTTCCAGGGTTCCGTTCCCCTTCTGACTGCAGTGGAGGACTCTGGCAATGTCTCTGGCAACAGATGGCTTCTCCGCAATTACTAATGATTTCATATTTTTTTCTTTCACCTCTTACTCTTTGGAGCCTGTTTTTCAGAGCTCCGGGGTTCAACTATTATAGCATGAAAAAAGCACTTCGTCCAGAAAAGGGCCGAAGCCTTTTTCCGTCGAAATGCTCTTTACTTTCATATTACTCTCAGCAGCTGTTCATGCACATTTTCCGCTGATCTTATAGCCCACTCCACGAACTGTTTCCACCAGATCTCCTGCCGAGCCAAGCTTCTGGCGAAGGGTACGGATATGTACATCTACGGTTCTGCTCTCCCCGTCGAATTCATATCCCCAGATCTGATTTAAAAGCTGTGTTCTGGAAAGAACCGTACCACTGTTTTTCAGAAGGAGACAAAGCATCTCGTATTCTTTCAGTGTCAGATTCACAGGCTCCTGATCAACAGTTACCTCATGTCTTCCCGGACATACATAAAGATTTTCCATACGATACTCCTCTGCGCCATTGTCCTCTGATCTCCGAAGAAGGGCACGTACCCTGGAGATCAGTTCCATCATGCGGAACGGCTTCGGAATGTAATCATCTGCACCGCTGTCCAGACCTACCACGGTATCAAACTCACTTCCTTTTGCAGTAAGCATGATCACCGGAAGTTTCCGCACATCCGGACGGATACGGATTTTTTTTAAAATAGACAGTCCGTCTTCCTCCGGAAGCATAATGTCCAGAAGCACCAGTGAAGGCAGTTCTTTTTCCAGCGCTTTCCAGAAAAGTGATGGCCGTTCAAAACCCTGTGCCTCCAGACCCTGACTGTTTAATGTATATACAACAAGTTCACGGATACTTTCATCATCTTCCACAAGATATATCATAATTTTCCTCCAACTTCATTTTTCATCTGATACGTGCAAGTATAAAGTGCATTCGTAAAATCCAACATAGAAAAAAGGTTAAGTTTATGTAAAATATAGAAATCCTTAAGAAATTTTAATTTGTAAAAGCCGAACGTCAATGTTATGATAAAGCAGAGAGTTGTTTGGAGGTTTTTTATTATGTATTCTTTTATTGTGAATCCCAATTCAAGATCCGGTGAGGGACGTAATGTCTGGAACCGGCTTCGCAGCATCATGGAAAGTCAGGGGATTTCATATCAGTATTTTCTCACAGAATATGTGGGACACGCCACAGTACTGGCACGAAGGATCAGTGCCGCCGGAACACCGGAGGATCCGGTAACTCTGGTAACAGTAGGCGGTGACGGCACTATTTATGAAGTACTTACCGGGATCATTGATCTGTCTTCGGTTGTTTTCGGATTTATCCCGGTCGGGTCCGGCAACGATTTCTGCCGCAGTATGGGCCTGCCCTTTGATCCTTTTGAAGCGCTTCGCTCTATCCTTGAAAACAGACGGATCATTTTCATGGATGTTCCTGTTCTCCACCTTGGCAGCCATTCCTACCGTTTCGGCATCAGTGCAGGAATGGGCTACGATGCGGCAATCTGTCAGGAAGTCCTGATCACACCTGGCAAAAAATTTCTCAACCGTCTCCATATGGGTAAACTCATCTACCTTATGGTGGCACTGAAGCAATTTCTCTTCCTTACTCCGTCCCCGGTCACGATAACACTTGACGGGAACAAGCCACAAACCTTCAGCAGGACTTGGTTTGCGGCTGTAATGAACCAGAAATATGAAGGCGGAGGCTTTAAATTCTGTCCAAACGCCAGTCCGGAGGATGGTTTACTGGATGTGATCGTTATTGAAGGAATCTCCAAGCTGAAAATGCTGTTCTGCCTGCCGAGCGCTCTCTGGGGAAAACATACCCGCATTCGCGGTGTACATATTTTACAGTGCAGGAACGTACATATTACAAGTGCCCATTCCCTTCCTGTGCATAAAGACGGAGAATCCGGCGGAATCCAGCGTGAATTTTCTGTGACCATTGAAAAGAAACCTTTAAAAATCATAATGCCTGTGTTATAGTAGCAGGTAGATACTTAACAAAAAAGAAGCTTAAGGCTGACATCAGCCATACCTCAAGAAAAGGAGCGGCAAAATGTTGAGTAAAATAAAAAAATACAGGCACGGTTTTATCATAGCGATCTATTTCGTTGCCTATCTTATCCTGTTTGGATATCTGGAGCAGCGGCCTGTACGAGCCTACCATGTTGTACATACTGTTTTTGATGATATGATCCCGTTCTGCGAGATTTTTATTATTCCGTACCTTTTATGGTTTCCATATGTGGTAATAACGGTTGTGTATTTCCTGTTTCGCAATAAGAATAAAAAGGAATATTTCCAGCTGATCTTCAACCTGATGATGGGAATGACGGTTTTCCTTGTTGTTTCCTACATCTATCCGAACGTTCAGTATCTCCGCCCTGCGGTATTCCCCAGAAGCAACATCTTTACACGACTGGTGGCCGAGATCTATCGGACAGATACTCCCACCAATATCCTGCCAAGTATCCATGTATTTAATTCCCTGGCTGTTTATTTTGCCATTCATCACTGCCAGGCACTAAAAGACAGGAAATGGCTTCAGCGAGGAGCTCTGATCCTTTCTGTTCTGATCATCCTGTCCACCATGTTTATCAAGCAGCATTCTGTGATCGATGTATGTCTTGGCACCACACTGGCACTGTTCGGACATCTCCTGTTCTATCCACAGAGAGTGGATGATTACGAGGAACAGCGCTCCCTATCCCATATGCGCAAGAAGAAGCCGGAACAGAATTTATAAAAAAAAGCCCCCTTGGGGGCTTTTTTTAATTAAATCCATAAAACTTCTGACAGATCTTATAGGCTGCCACAAACATCTTTCTTCCACCTTTTCCGGGAAGATTGGACACTCTTCCGAAGAGACTTCTCCGAAGCTTCCGGTATAGTCCCATATTCTGGTCTTTGATGTAATCCTGCAGCTCCTGTTTTTTATCCAGGCATTCCTGCGTTGCAGCTCTTACCAGCATGATCGAAGAAACGGTTGTGATGATATCCAGATAGCTGAACATATAAGCACGAAGTCTGCGGTTGCTCACATTAGCCTTCAGATAGGCGTCCACCATCAGTTTGTTTACACGGATCTGCTGATCGATACGCTTGATCATCACTTTCTCATTGACAGACTGATCATCTCTTCCAATAAAATACCGATAGAAATTTACATCCAGATAATAGAGATTTTTTACATAGGGAAGCGGCTCAAACGCAAACAGGTTATCTACGTAGAACGTATGCTTCGGAAGCTCCATTCCACAGTCATGGAGAAGTTTTGTACGGTATATCATGGAATGCATAAGGAGATACTGGCCTTTTTTCATGTGGCGTACCTCATCCCATCCGAAAATCTGGTTTGTCGGAAAACAGTGTCTGTACTGCATGACCTTTTTGCGGGTAGCTCCCTGCTTCTCATAAACGAAATTACTGATGAGAAGATCCACGGTCTCAGCCCCACGTATCAGTTCATAAAGTGTTTTCAGGACCTCATAGTAGGCATCCTGATTTACCCAGTCATCACTGTCCACAACCTTGAAATAAAGTCCTGTTGCGTTTTTGATCCCTGTGTTGACTGCCTGTCCATGGCCGCCATTTTCCTGATGTATGGCTTTTACGATAGTTGGATATTTCTCGGCATAATCATCTGCGATCTCGGCAGTACGGTCACTGGAGCCATCATCTACAATGATGATCTCTACTTCCTCTCCTCCGATCAGCAGGGAATTGATGCATTTTGACATATAAGCCTCTGAATTATAGCATGGTATTGCTACGCTCAAAAGTTTCATGTGTTTTCCTCCTTCATATATCTGGTGTATGCGCGAAACGCAGATGGTATTGCATATTTTTTATCGGATTCTCTCTTATCCACAAACAGGAACTCCCCCTGCGGTGCTTCTTCCAGAGAGGATACAGCGATACGATAAGCACACATCCTCCATTCAATATGGGAAAAAATGTGCTTCGCATCCGGCAGTGCTTCGATCCGCAGTGGTTCCAGCCCCATGGCTTTTACCCGGGCAAGTGCCGCCTTCTCCGTCAGATGTCCTTCCACATTTGGAAGCTCATAAAGGCCTGCCAGAAGTCCTGTATCCGGACGTTTACGGATCGCTGTGCCTGCTCCGTCCTGGATCACAAGGACCGTTCGCTGTTCTATGGTGCGGGCTTTCTTCGGTGCTTTTACGGGAAGTTCTTCTACAGTTCCATGCTTTCTGGCAAGGCAAAAATGCCCCAACGGGCATTCTTCGCACTTTGCTGCTCCGTTTGGAACACAGACTACAGCTCCCAGCTCCATCATAGCCTGGTTGAAATCCCCTGGTCTGTCCTCAGACATCTGCTCTGTAAGATCATTTTCCACCGATTTCCGTACAGACTGTTTCATGATATCTCCACGGTTTTCGGTGAGTCTTGCGTATACCCGCAACACATTTCCATCTACTGCAGGGACTTTCTTTCCGTAGGCAATGGACGCAATGGCACCTGCCGTATATCTTCCTATTCCTTTTAACGAGAGAAGTGTCTCAAAATCCTCAGGGATCCTGCCTCCATATTCTTCCATGACCTGAACAGCCGCTTTCTGCATGTTGCGGACACGGCTGTAATAGCCAAGGCCTTCCCACAGCTTGATGATCCTCTCTTCCGGTGCCGCCGCAAGGGCTGCTACATCCGGAAGTTCCTGGATAAAGCGCTGAAAATAAGGTTTCACCGCTTCCACTCGGGTCTGCTGGAGCATGATCTCAGATACCCAGGTATAATAGGCATTGTCTTTATCTCTCCAGGGCAGGATCCTTTTGTTTTTATCGTACCATTTCAGAAGGGGTTCTGCAATGTTTTCAGGCATATCGTTTCCTTTCTATAATCTTACCGGTATCGGATCACATATCTTCATGGAATCTTCCGTGACAACACAGTCATAGGCCAGGATGTGAACACCGGCATCTGCTGCCGCCTTAAGTGTTTCTCCAAATTCCGGATGTGTCTCCCGATTTGGTTCAAAATACCTTACACCCTTCATCTGGATCACCAAAAGAAGATACGCCTCATAGCCGTCAGCTGCTGCATGCATCAGCTCACAAAGATGCTTGATCCCCCGTTCTGTAGGTGCGTCCGGAAAACGCACGATATTATTTTCTTCCAGAGTGACGCCTTTTACCTCGATAAAAGCCTTTCGCTTCCCGGATTCCACATACAGGTCAAAACGGGAATTTCCGTATGTCTTTTCTCTCCTGACAGTCACTTTCTCCGGAAAAAGATTTCCGGCCGCCACCCACTCTTCTGCTGCTTTATTTGGGGCCTGGGAATCCATATTGATCCAGCGGCCCTCCTTGTTCACACTGATCAGATCGTATTTCGTTTTCCTGGCAGGATTATCACTCTTTTCCAGGATCACTTCTGCTTCCGGAACAAGAAGTTCCCGGCATCTGCCTGTATTCTTCACATGGACCGTTTCCAGCTGATCCCCGATCTGCACATGAGCGATAAAACGGTTCGGCCTGTCTTTGAATATACCTCTGATCGTATTCTTATAATTCATAGTTTTTCCCTCGTAACCCTTACTATAACATAAAATCTTCAAAAGCGCAGTTGCTTTTTTTTCTTTTCTCATATAGAATTGTTTTGATAACTGTTCACTGGTAATATTCTGCGAGGTGTTTTTTGTGAGCGAAGGCCACAGAAAACCCGAGACATACCGCGCGAATTTATTCGATTAGCATAAATTCTGTGCATCGTGAAGCGTATTGCTGAGAACGGAGTGAACAGTAACTTGTTTTGTACTATGTCCAGTACAAAGGGTTGCTTTTTTTACATATCATAGTTTTTTGGGGAGGTTTTTCTGATGGACAGTATTATTTTTGATGTTGACGGTACGCTCTGGGATTCCACCGGAATCGTAGCTGAGGCCTGGAGTGATTACCTTATCCATACGGAGCACATGGATACCGACGTAAGCGCCAAACGACTGATGGGGCTTTTCGGCCAGCTGCTGCCGGATATCGCAAAGGCTCTTTTCCCTGAGCTTCCGGAAGCAGAACAGCTTCGTATCATCGACGGCTGCTGCCAGGCAGAGCACGAGGCACTGCTTCGCAAATGTGCTCCGCTGTATCCGGATCTTGAGGAAACACTGAAGATTCTTTCCAGCCGTTTTCCTCTTTTTATCGTCAGTAACTGCCAGGCCGGATATATTGAAGTGTTCCTGAAATCCACAGGCTTCGGACACTATTTCAAGGGCCATCTCTGTCCAGGTGACACCGGCATGGCCAAAGCGGAAAATATCATGAAGATCCGCGAGGATAATAATCTTTCCGATCCGGTTTATATCGGTGATACTATAGGAGACTTTAATGCCTGCCAGAAAGCAGGAGTTCCTTTTATCTTTGCTGAATACGGTTTCGGTCAGGTGGATAAACCGGATTACCGGATCACCAGGCCTTTTGACCTTACGGAGATATGCAGATGAGTATGAAAAAATCAAAATCCATAGACCTTACTTCCGGTCCGATCCTGAAAACGCTTTCAGAGCTTGCTCTTCCTATCATGGCATCTTCCCTTCTTGGAACTGCCTATAATATCACAGATATGGCCTGGATCGGACTTCTGGGCTCCAAGGCAGTTGCCGGTGTCGGTGTGGGCGGCATGTATGTGTGGCTTTCCCAGGGACTTGTAGCCCTTCCGAGAATGGGCGGACAGGTAAACACCGCACAGTCCTGCGGCCGGAAGGATTATAAAGAGGCACGTTCCTACGCGGCCAGTGCCCTGCAGATGACCATTCTCTTCGGGCTCTTATTTGCTGCAGCAAGTATTATATTTCTTGATCCTCTGATCGGATTTTTTAATCTGACAGACCCGGAAGCATATTCTTCTGCCAGATCTTATATGCTGATCACCTGCGGACTGATCATTTTTTCCTTCCTGAACCTGACTCTCACCGGACTTTTTACAGCCCAGGGAGATTCCAGGTCTCCACTGATGGCCAATTTTCTTGGACTTGTGGGAAATATGCTCCTGGATCCGCTCCTAATCCTTGGCATTGGACCTTTTCCACGGCTTGAAACGGCAGGTGCTGCCATTGCCACAGTAACTGCACAGTTTCTGGTTTTTGCAGTGCTGGTTTTCCGGATCTTTACTTCCGGGCTGGAAACAAATGTACTTCGTGAACTTCATCTTTTTTCACGTTTTCCGAGAAAATTTTATAAAAATATCTTCCGCATTGGTTTTCCAACCGCTATCCAGAGCATGCTCTACTGTATGATCTCCATGGTACTGACCAGAATGGTTTCCGCCTTCGGTGCTGCTGCCATTGCTGTCCAGCGTGTGGGCGGACAGATTGAATCCGTTTCCTGGAACACCGCGGACGGCTTTGCCTCTGCCTTAAATGCTTTTACCGCACAGAATTTCGGTGCAAAAAAATACGACCGCATCCGCCAGGGCTACCGTATTTCCTTTGGTATCCTGACAATCTGGGGCCTTATCATAACTGCAGCCTTTGTGCTGCTCCCACGCCCGATCTCCGGACTGTTTTTCCATGATCCGGAATCCCTTGGGATTTCTGTAAATTACCTGATCATCATCGGCTTCTGTGAGGCTTTCATGGCCATTGAGCTGATGACCATCGGTGCACTGTCCGGCCTTGGTATGACCAAGCTCTGCAGTATCATCAGTATTATCCTGACAGGGGCCAGAATCCCGCTTGCCATGCTGCTGACTCATGCGGGAATGGGACTCAATGGTATCTGGTGGGCACTTTCCCTTACTTCTATCGTAAAGGGAATCATCTTTACTCTGACATTCCGGCAGACCAGCCGAACGAAATTAAACTAAATACAGACAGAAAAACTCCCCGCGGATACCGGAGCCTGATCAGACAGGTTACCGTTTCACGGGGAGTTCTGCTTTTTTACCTAAAGGATAGTTCTGATACTTCTGATCATTTTTTGATACATTTTGTTCTGAGTACAAACAGAAATACCGCAAGTATCACAAACAGAATTACTACATAGGCAATCTTTGCTGCTACACTTGTGGTGAATGCGTCAACTCCTGTAGCCACTCCGATAAGTATCAGACAGATTCCTGAAACCTTTTCCATTTTTTTCTCATCATACTTCTGGGCTCTGGCCTGTGTGTTTCCGCCTTTCATAAAAAAGGAACCGTGTCCGGTAAAAAGCATAAATCCTACTACCAGTGCTGCGATTGTAAGTATAAAGCTGAATGACTGATCAAACATAATGTTTTCCTCCTGCTAAAGAACAGGAGCCACACACCGGATCACCGGCTGGCTCCTGTTTGTTTTTTGACTACAGCTCCGATCAATAGAAACAGACGATCGGAACATTATACTGGATAATGTTGTAAAGCTCTCCCGCTTTATCCGGCGGCATATTGATACAGCCGTGGGAACCTCCGGTTAGATACCGATCGCCTCCAAAATACGGCTGCCAGTCTGCATCATGGAATCCAATGCCTCCGTTAAACGGCATCCAGTAGGTTACCGGCTGTTCATAGGAATAGGTTCCGTCTGGTTTCTTGGTGCCACGTAACACATCCGGGCTCTTCTTATAGTACAAGGTGAAGATTCCAGGAGGTGTTTTTCTCTTGGGATCACTTGCAAGTCCGGATACGATATCTGATTCAAAGATCACATTTCCATCCTGATAATACCACATATACTGTTCTGTAAGGTCCACTTCAATGTAGGTATTTCCCAGATCATTCACACCATAAGAATTGGCTCTCATGGAATAAACCGGCTCTCTGGTCGTCTGAGCTCCGGACTGGATCTCCTGGGTAAGCTGTGCCACCTCTCCGTCCTGATCGATCTTCCAGCCATATGCAGAACCGGAAACCGAAACAGTTCTTCCGCTTGTTGTCTGGAACTGACGCTCTGTACCTACTGTATCATGATCCGCTGCAAGCTGTGCCACATAATCCACGATATGCTGTTTGAAGGATGCATCATCCTGGATCAGCTGGCCCTTTTCGTCAAACTGCAGCCAGTTCTTGATGGTGCTTCCATCAAGTGTTACTGTCTCATCTCCAAATGTGTAGGTGATGCTTGCCCTCGCAAAGTTATTATATGCATCCACCGTTGCCTGCAGATCTGCACTGTCGCTGGTCACATCTGCTTTCACATAAGCATCCGGGTTACTGCCAAGATCTACTTCCCCGTCATCGCTGCTGATAGCATCACTGATCATCTGATAGGCTTCTTTTACCTTCAGTTCACTTCCCACTGTCTCCGGCACGATCGTAAACTCGGAATCATTAAAGCTTACGTACGCATTCTCCGGTGCTACCTGATTCTCTTTCTGGGCACAGTTCAGTGCTTTCACTTCTGACTCCAGCTTTGACTTGTCAAAAGCTGTCTGCTCACTGGCTGTGTAAGTCGTCTTTTCAAAAAATCCTCTCACCCATTCATAGGGCTTCTGCGCTTTCAAAAGCTTCAGAACTTCACCACTGGATATATAACGATAACTGATATCCGTTCCTTCTATAGTCTGCGGTTCCTGATCTCTGGCCTTTACCTGGATGGAATAGCCTTCCATTTTTTTTGCGATCTCCTGCTCAACCTCATATGCAGTCCTGTTGGAGCTGTCGATCCCGTTAATCGTTGTGCCCTCAAAGAAATGACTGGTGTAATAATAAGATACTCCTGCATATGCACAGCCTGCCACTACCAAAACCATGGCGGCGATCATTCCGGTCACCTTCAGTGCCTTATGCTTTTTCTTTTCGGGTATAACGATAGGTTCAAATTCAGATTCATCGATAGGTACGTAGGTGATCTTCCTTGGCCTTGCTGATTTCGAAGGTCGTGCCGACTTGTGAGCAGCTGATCTGTTATTTTTATTTTCAGGCTGAGGCTCTCCTGCAGTATCACTGACGATCTTTGCCATGGCATCATTGATCCTGTCCTCGATATCCCTCTTTTCATCGTTGCTCATATTTATTCACCTCTATGTTCATGTGCCTTCAAAAAAGGCATCTTTCCATTGATACTTTCTGGTCTTACTCACCAGCTTTTTCATTATATCATACTTTCCGGAAATTGCATCTCATTTCACGGTTTTTTTATAACTTATTTGTACCGTACAGCTTCCGCGCCATATCTTTCATAACATAGAAATACATTACCCAAAGGAGCACTGACGCAAAGATCCAGGCCACCGGACTTGCAAGACAGGTACCGATATAGCTACTTTTTCCGGCTGCAATGGTAGCGGTGATCCCTCTTCCTGCAAGCTCAGCTACACCGGCCATCATAGGAAGAAGACCATATCCCATTCCCTGGATCCCGTTTCGCAGTACATTGACAAAATACAGAGGAATAAAAAACAGTGCCACACATTTTACATAGATTGCTACCATAGGAAGCACTTCTTCAATGTTATCTGAGATAAACAGATATGCGAAATATTTTCCCGCAAAGAACAGAAAACTGCCAACAACAACAGAATATACAATTCCTATAAAATGCGAAGCCCGGAAGCCTTCCCGCACTCTCTCAAGCTTTCCGGCTCCGATATTCTGTGCATTGTAGGTAGCGCTGGCAGTTCCCTGTGCCACATATGCCTGGGTGAAGATCTGCTCGATCTTACTTCCTGCTGTAAACGCCGCCACCGCATAAGAGCCAAGCATATTTAAGGCTGACTGTACCATCATGGTTCCGATCGCCGTAATGGAATACTGCAGTCCCATTGGGATTCCCACACCGATCTGCTTGGCTGCGAGGTTACGTCTGAAATACCAGTCTTCTTTTTTCATACGGAGCTCCGGCACAAACTTCCAGATATATACCAGACATAAGACTCCTGAAACTCCCTGGGAAATAATGGTAGCCCAGGCTGCTCCAGGCGCTCCCAGCTTAAACACGATGATAAATACAAGGTCAAGCACAATATTCAGCATTGCAGATAAGATCAGAAAATACAGTGGTACCTTACTGTTTCCCAGTGCACGGAGGATACTGGCCAGGATATTATATAATGCCTGGGCAAAAATCCCTCCGCAGATGATCATAACGTAAGCATATGCATCCTTGAAAATATCATCCGGCGTATGCATAAATTTCAGAAGTGCATGCATACCTGTCATGCTGACTGCTGTCATCACTGCCGAGACCAGCGCTGTCAGGATCAGTGCATTTCCCACGGTCTGACGCATCTCATCCATTTTTCCCGCACCGTACTTCTGTGCAGTCAGTACGGTAAAACCGGCAGTAAGTCCCAGAAGAAAGCCTATGATCAAAAAGATGATAGTTCCTGTTGAGCCAACTGCCGCCAGTGCCTTTGTTCCTACAAATTTTCCTACAACCACCGCATCTACCATATTGTAGAACTGCTGAAATACATTACCAATAAATACCGGGATCGTAAATCCCAGGAGCACTTTTACCGGTTTTCCCTGTGTCATGTCTGTTTTCATGAAATCTTTTTTCCCCCCATTTAATTTGATCGTTCATAAACTTTGTGCTGCTTTTTGTTATTCTTTTTATTATTCTTTCTGTAACTTTACAGTTGCTCAAAAGTTACCTGTTTTTATGTATCAGAGGGATTATAGTTGAAATGGAATGATTTTACAAGATGATTTTGAAAATTTTTTTCATGTGTGGAAACAGAAACAATCGGATGAAAAAATCCCGGCAGATCCGTAAAAATCTGCCGGGATTCCGTGAAGCTTATTTATTTCTCAACAAGAAGAGACTCTCCTGTCATTTCCTTCGGCTGCTCCATACCCATAAGCTGGATCAGAGTCGGAACGATATCTGCAAGACATCCGTTCTCACGAAGTGTGTATTTCGGATCTGCGTTTACAAGGATAAACGGTACCGGGTTAGTTGTATGAGCTGTCCATGGCTCACCTGTTTCATAATTTACAAGCTGCTCTGCGTTACCATGGTCAGCGCAGATAAAGAGCTGTCCGTCAACCTCTTTGATTGCCTCTACAGCCTTACCAACACACGCATCAACAGTCTCAACAGCCTTGATCGCAGCTGCCTCAACACCTGTATGGCCAACCATATCCGGGTTCGCAAAGTTGATGATGATCACATCATATTTGTCAGATTTGATCGCCTCTACAAGCTTCTCGCAAACCTCCGGTGCACTCATCTCCGGCTGCATATCGTAGGTCGGAACCTTCGGGGATTTTACAAGGATTCTGTCCTCTCCTTTGTTTGGTTCCTCAACACCACCGTTGAAGAAGAATGTAACATGTGCATATTTCTCTGTCTCGGCGATACGTGCCTGTGTCATATCGTGAGCTGCAAGGTACTCACCGAAGGTATTGTGAAGAAGAACCTTGTGGAATGCTACCAGCTTGTTCTGGATGGTATCATCATACTCTGTGAAGCATACGAATGTGGTATCCAGTCTCTTTGCTCTCTCAAAGCCCTTAAAATCGTCATCACAGAAAGCTCTTGTGATCTCTCTTGCACGGTCCGGACGGAAGTTGAAGAATACAACGGAATCCTTATCGGAAATAGTTGCAACCGGTTTGCCGTCCTTCTCGATAACAGTCGGAAGCACAAATTCATCTGTCTTGTCATCATCATAGGAAGCCTGAACTGCTGCTGCAGCATCTGTTCCCTTTACGCCTTCGCCCTGTGTAAGAGCTTTATATGCAAGCTCAACACGATCCCAGCGGTTATCACGATCCATTGCATAATAACGTCCGGAGATCACACCGATCTCACCAACGCCGATCTCTTTCATTTTAGCTTCCAGCTGCTCTACAAACTCTTTACCGGATGCAGGCGGTGTGTCACGTCCATCCAGGAAGCAGTGTACGTAAACTTTCTTGAGTCCCTCTCTCTTTGCCATCTCAAGAAGTCCGTAGAGATGTGTATTGTGGCTGTGTACTCCACCGTCAGAAAGAAGTCCCATAAAATGGATCGCGGAATCGTTGTCTTTTGCATTCTTCATAGCAGTAAGAAGTGCCTCATTCTTGAAGAAATCGCCGTCCTGGATCTCTTTTGTGATCCTTGTAAGCTCCTGGTATACGATACGGCCTGCGCCCATGTTCATATGACCAACCTCGGAGTTACCCATCTGTCCGTCCGGAAGACCTACCGCAAGACCGCTGGCATTGCCTTTTACAAACGGATAATCTTTCATGAGTCCGTCCATAACCGGTGTTTTTGCCTCATATACAGCATTTCCGTCATGTCTGTCATTGAGTCCGTATCCATCAAGGATCATTAAAACTGTTGGTTTTTTGCTCATAATTTTCCCCTTCTTATCTTTGATCGAAAATCTGTCCGGCACAGCTCTTCACTGATTCTGAAACCCTCTGTACCATTCAGGATTCTTTTGTTTTCCATTTTATATAGTACCAAAATCCAGAAATTTTGCAACGTTTTCTTTGACAAAAATTTGTCTGTTTTCAATTTCCCGACAACTGATACGGCTGATCTGTAAATTTACGCGAAAGATATTATTTCTGGTATACACGGATCATAGAAGAAATCTTTCTTACAGATGCGCTGTTTTCCAGTTCTTCCTTAACCTTAAAGAAAGCGCCCTCGCTTACAAGTTTGGTGATCACAACAACCTCTGCGGTATCCGGTCTCTTGCTTTCTTTCTGCATGATCTGTGCCACGCTTGCCTGATATTTTGCAAAATGCTCCAGGATTTCAGCCAGCACACCGCAGCGGTCCTCTACCTGCAGGCGGAGGAAATAACGGTTATGGGTATCTGCCATATTTTTTACCGGAAGTGTCTTATAGCAGGTGCAGCCTACTCTTCCGCAGCAATCTGCCTTCATATTACGGACTACCTCAAATACATCACCGGCAACCGCACTTGCTGTAGGAAGCTCACCTGCTCCACGTCCGTAGAACATGGTATCTCCTACTGCATCTCCGTGTACAAAAACCGCATTATAAGAATCATTGACGGATGCAAGGGGATGCTCTGCCGGGATCAGCATCGGGCAGACATAGGCCTCAACGCCGTCCTCCTGACAGCGTGCAACACCCAGAAGCTTGATCTCGCAGCCCATTTCTTTTGCGTAACGGATATCCTTTGCCGTGATCTTTGTGATTCCTTCTATATGAACATTATCAAGGGTAACTCTGGAATTAAAGGCAACTGATGCAAGGATGGCAACCTTTCTTCCAGCATCAATTCCCTCGATATCTGCAGTAGGATCTGCCTCTGCATATCCAAGTTCTGTAGCAAGAGCAAGAGCATCTGAAAATTCCATTCCCTCCTGGGACATCTTGGTAAGGATAAAGTTCGTAGTTCCGTTTACGATTCCCATAACTTCCGTTACATGGTTGGCCTCAAGACTGTTCTTCAACGGGCTGATGATCGGGATTCCTCCGGCAACTGCTGCCTCAAACAGAAAATCCTTCTGCGCTGCCCTGGCAGTTTCCAGGATCTCTTTTCCGTGGACTGCGATCAGATCCTTGTTTGCAGTTACAACGTTCTTGCCGGCTTTCAGTGCTGCAAGGATATAAGTACGTGCCGGCTCGATCCCGCCGATCAGCTCGATCACAATATCAATGGAAGGATCTCCCTCAATATCTGCCCAGTCTGTTGTAAGAACAGAAGGATCGTCTACCTTCCCGGACGCTTTCTCAAGGTTACGCACCAGGATCTTTGTGATCTTTACCTGGCATCCAAGCTTGGCTGTCATTTCCTGCTCCTGGCTTTTGATCACTTTATATACACCGGTTCCTACTGTTCCGAGACCAAGAAGGGCCGCATTTACGACTTTTTCGTTCATTTTCTGATGTCCCCTTTCCGTTTTTTCCAATTTTTATTAGAGTAACTCCTATGTTATGGCAGAAAACGCTTTTTGTCAAGTTCCGGCAGAGGAAGCAATTCCAGCCAGCTGCCAAAAAGTCCGGTGATCAGTTCCTGCACCATAGCTTTTGACTGTGGTTCCAGTTTATCCAGCTGGCGCACCATGGCAGCCAGACTTTTCAGACCACCTTCCTGGATTTGGGAAATGGTATCTGCTCCGGTTGCTTCCAACACAGAAAAGAGTTCCCCGATGAGATGCTCTCTCTGCTTTTTATCCATATGGTCGATCCATTTATGAAGACTTCGATTTGACGCCGCAGCTCTTCTTGTCAAACTTTCTTTCTCTATAAAGGATGACCCCATTACCTCCCAGGTAAAAGCATCATGCTGCAGGATTCCCTTCTGTGTACTGGCTACGATCCGCGGATCTTTCTGATGGCTGAGCAGCATACCGATCACAGATGCCTCGGGAATGATACGGGTGACTTTTGGCAAAACGCTTTCCACTCTTCCGGGACTGAAAAATCCTTCTGGAAAACCCGGGCCATCATTATCATAGACAGAAAGAAGCTTTTCCTGCAGGATGTCACTGCACTGCATCGCTGCATACATAGCCAAATTTCCTCCTTTGGAATGACCGCCGATCCGCAGCATGGACTGTATATAAGTTCCATGCGTTTCCAGATATTCCAACGCTTTTCTGTGCGAAGGAACAACTCCGTTGCTTAAGTTAAAATCCTCCTTCCATCCCACAATGGTATCATCGGTTCCACGAAATGAAATATATGTGGTTCCATCATCCAGTCCTATAGTCACTGCCGCAAACTGCTGAGCCTGACTGGAAATGATTTCATTGACAAAGCCCCCTACTGTACATTTCCGGAATCTCTCCGCACAGGCCATTTTTTCAAGGAGCACCGGTGTATTCTGCAGAAATGCACTTTCTGCTTTCAGATCCTTCTTCATTTCCTGTCTGGAAAAAGCCGCAAAGAGTTCTTCTACAGAAAGAGTATTTCCGTTTTTTACTTCTGCCATCTCATCCAGATCAAGATAGGAAAAACACGCCAGTATCAGATTGTCAACTTCATTAAAGGGTGACTGCTCAAAGGTAAGATCTCCTCTCCAGTCAAGATAATCCAGAATATTCCCCATAAAATCCTCCGCAAATGATCATATAAGCGTCTTACGCACAGCTGCAGGCTTTCTTTCTATTATAATACGTAACGGCTGCATCACAGCACAGCCATCTGATGCGTTTCTGCCGTTATCAGATAACCATTTTCTGAAACGACATACCCTGCCAGATATTTATTGTTATCATACCATAAATCCTGATCATTTGCTCCTTTCATCCATTTTTTTTCTGAGATAAAGGATGTAATGAATGCAGCCGCAGGTAAAAGTCGGAAACAGTATCGACAGGCCTGCTGCTGACATCATATAGATCACTGCCCCTTTTCCGTCATCCGGTGTTCCTGCCACAAAGCAGTAGAACATGGTAGCTGAAAAATACAGTGTGATCACCACTGAAATTAAGATTTTAAAAAACTTCCTCATTGCTTCTCCTTTCTGTAGTGTCGATATAAGGACACTGTTGTGATTCCAATTTTACCTTCATAATAAGATTAATTCAAGGATGAATCGGACAGGATATATATATGATAAAATATGACAGATTTTGGGTCACGATGAAGGAGCGTGGGATCACTCAGTATGATCTTTATGAACATTACCAGATCACCCGTTCACTTCTGGACAGACTTCGAAAAAATAAAAATGTTGAAATTTATACCATAGACAGGCTGTGTTCCATTCTCCACTGCGAGATCGAGGACATTGTGGAACATGTTCCCGAGCCTGACGAAAGGAACGAACATACAGAAAAAGCTTCAGAGAAAAACAATCCTTACTCTGAAGATAAGAAAAACTCTCTCTGACTGTGATCAGATGCAGCTTTTTTGTTAGCTGTGCTATCCGTGTCAGGGAGAGTTTTTCTGGTTTTTTTATAAAAAGATATAAAAAAAGGGGCCGAAGCCCCTTTTTAAGTGAATCTTATTTGTAGTTTACGATCTTTCCGAAATCTGGTTTCAGGGAAGCGCCGCCTACAAGACCGCCGTCGATGTCAGCCTGAGCGAATAAGTCAGGAGCTGTTGCAGCGTTTACAGATCCGCCGTACTGGATACGGATCTCTGCTGCTGTAGCGTCATCATAGATCTCAGCGATGCATTTACGGATATCAGCGCAAACCTCCTGAGCCTGCTCTGTTGTAGCTGTCTTACCTGTTCCGATAGCCCAGATCGGCTCGTAAGCGATAACTGCTGTCTTAGCCTGATCAGCTGTAACACCCTGGAATCCAACCTTAACCTGCTGACGGATGAAGTCCATTGTTACGCCCTGCTCTCTCTGAGTAAGTGTCTCACCACAGCACATGATCGGTGTGATACCATGCTCGAAAGCTTTGAGCATTTTTTTGTTAACGTCTTCGTTTGTCTCACCGAAATACTCTCTTCTCTCGGAATGTCCAAGTACTACGTACTTAACGCCAGCATCTACGAGCATAGCCGGAGCGATCTCGCCTGTGTAAGCACCCTTCTCCTCGAAGTACATGTTCTCAGCGCCAACCTGGATGTTTGTTCCTTTAGCTGCCTCAACAACAGGAATGATGTCGATAGCCGGTACGCAGAATACTACATCAACTTCGTCGTTAACAACAAGCGGTTTTAAAGTCTCAACCAGCTTTACAGCCTCGCTTGGTGTCATGTTCATTTTCCAGTTTCCAGCAATGATTTTCTTTCTTGCCATGGTTTTATCTCCTTTTTTGTGTTCTTGGAACACTTTATTTTTTATCAGTCTTTATCGTTAGCTGCTGCTACACCTGGGAGCTCTTTGCCCTCAAGGAACTCAAGAGAAGCACCGCCACCTGTGGAGATGTGTGTCATCTTGTCGCCATATCCGAGGATATTTACAGCTGCTGCAGAATCGCCGCCACCGATGATTGTTGTTGCGTCTGTCTCAGCAAGAGCTTTGGCAACTGCTTCTGTACCATGAGCGAAGTTCGGCATCTCGAAGCATCCCATCGGTCCGTTCCATACAACAGTCTTGGCATCTTTTACAGCGTCTGCAAAAAGCTTCTCAGTCTCCGGTCCGATATCCATTCCTTCCCATCCGTCCGGAATCTCACCACGTTTTACAACCTGGATATTGCAGTCATTGGAGAAGTTATCACCGATTCTGTTATCTACAGGAAGAAGAAGCTTCACGCCCTTCTCCTCTGCTTTCTTCATCATGTCAAGAGCATACTGAAGGTAATCATCCTCGCAGAGGGATGTTCCGATATGTCCGCCCATAGCCTTGGAGAATGTATAGGACATACCACCACCGATGATCAGTGTATCTACCTTGTCAAGAAGGTTGTTGATTACAGAGATCTTGCTGGAAACCTTAGCACCGCCAAGAATTGCTACGAATGGTCTCTCCGGATTGTTTACAGCGTTTCCAAGGAAATCGATCTCTTTCTGCATCAGATATCCTACAACTGCTGTTTTTACATATTTGGTAACACCTACGTTAGAGCAGTGAGCTCTGTGAGCAGTTCCGAATGCATCATTTACAAATACATCACAGAGGGAAGCAAGATCTTCGCTGAACTTGTCTTCGTTCTTTGTCTCTTCTGCACGATAACGTGTGTTCTCAAGAAGAACTACATCGCCATCTTTCATCTCTGCTACAGCAGCTTTTGCGTTCGGTCCTACTACCTCAGGATCTGCTGCAAATTTTACTTCCTGGCCAAGAAGCTCAGAAAGACGAACTGCTACAGGTGCAAGAGAAAGCTCCGGTTTCGGCTCTCCCTTCGGTTTTCCAAGGTGGGAGCAAAGGATAACCTTTCCGCCGTCTGCGATCAGTTTCTTGATTGTAGGAAGAGCAGCTACAAGACGGTTCTCATCTGTGATCTTTCCATCCTGAAGCGGAACATTGAAGTCGCATCTTACAAGTACTTTCTGTCCTTTTACATTGATATCGTCAACACTTTTTTTGTTCAGCATCTCTATATCTCCTTAACTTTTATTTCTGCAAAAGCAGATGAATAAGGGCGAGCGGTATTGTTGTCCGCTCTGTTAACAGTCATTCCTCAGACATTTTTTTGTTTGGTCTTTTGGAAAAAAAGGGCCCGGTCCTCTTCAGACCGGACCCTTTCTGAGTCTATTCTTCTACACCCGTTCGCAGAAAATTAAGCGTTCAGAAGTTTTCCGAAGTGCTTGATTGTACGAACCATCTGGCTTGTGTAGGAGTTCTCGTTGTCATACCAGGAAACTACCTGAACCTCTGTTGTGCCATTCTCAAGTGGAAGTACCATTGTCTGAGTAGCATCGAAGAGGGAACCAAATCTCATACCAACGATATCGCTGGATACGATCTCATCCTCGTTGTATCCGAAGGACTCATTGGAAGCTGCTTTCATAGCTGCGTTGATCTGCTCTTTAGTAACGTTTCCTTCAACTACTGCTGTAAGGATTGTTGTAGAACCTGTTGGGGTAGGTACACGCTGTGCAGAACCGATAAGTTTGCCGTTAAGCTCTGGGATAACAAGTCCGATAGCTTTAGCAGCACCTGTGCTGTTCGGAACGATGTTAACTGCAGCTGCACGGGATCTTCTCAGATCGCCTTTTCTCTGCGGTCCGTCAAGTGTCATCTGATCGCCTGTGTAAGCGTGGATTGTGCACATGATACCGGATTTGATCGGTGCAAGATCGTTAAGAGCCTTAGCCATTGGTGCAAGGCAGTTTGTTGTACAGGAAGCTGCGGAGATGATCTTGTCCTCGTTTGTAAGACCCTGATGGTTTACGTTGTAAACGATTGTCTTAAGGTCGTTTCCAGCCGGAGCGGAAATAACTACGTGCTTAGCACCTGCATCGATATGAGCCTGAGCTTTGTCTTTGGATGTGTAGAAACCTGTGCACTCAAGAACTACGTCTACACCGATCTCTCCCCATGGAAGCTCTGCAGCGTTAGCCTTAGCATAGATTTTGATCTCTTTTCCGTCTACTGTGATGGAATCCTCGCCTGCTGTTACTTTATCAGCAAGAGCATATCTTCCCTGTGTAGAATCATATTTTAATAAGTGAGCAAGCATCTTAGGAGATGTAAGATCGTTGATTGCTACGATCTCAAATCCTTCTGCTCCAAACATCTGACGGAATGCAAGACGACCGATACGTCCAAAACCATTAATTGCAACTTTTACTGCCATGATAAATTCCTCCTATGAATTGAATGGTGATTTAAATCGTTCCTTTGTTAAAGAAACATCAACCTGTTTCATATTGTACCTAATTCCAAACAAAAATTCAAGAGCTATTTATAAAAAAGAACATTAAAATAAATATTAAGAAAATTTCTGAAAAATGTGCTATAATTCTCTGATAGAAAGTTCTGTCCTGCTGATTCCCAAAACGGATATCTATATTCCCGCTGGGAGTTTGACTTTCCCGGATTCATAACAGGCAGATACGATCATTGTCACAGAATATAAAGGCTTGAATATGGAGGTACAAAATGGACCAGAAAATTTTATGGGACTGCCATATGCACTCCTCTTTTTCCGCAGATTCCGATACACCGATGGAAGAAATGATCCAGACTGCCGCAGACCAGGGTCTCACGGGAATCTGTTTTACTGAACATTTTGATCCGGATTATCCCGATACTCCGGAAAATCTTGATTTTTCCCTGAACATCCCTGCATACCGTCAGAAACTTGAGAGTCTTGCGGATGCTTTTAAAGACCAGATTCAGGTTAACTTCGGGATCGAGCTTGGACTTCAGCCTCAGCTTGCAGAATCTTTTTCCGATCTTCTGAAAGAAGTTCCCTTTGATTTCGTTATTGGTTCCTCCCATGTGGTGCACGGATACGATCCTTATTATCCTTCTTATTTTGAGGGCCGTAAGGAATCCGCATGCTACATGGAATATTTTGAATCCATCCTGGAAAATATCGCTGCTTTTGACGAGATGGATGTGTACGGACATATCGACTATGTAGTACGTTATGGTCCAAATCAGAACCGTCAGTATTCTTACGGACGATATAAGGAGATCCTGGACGAGATCCTGCGGACATTGATCCGCAAAAATGTGGGAATCGAGCTGAACACAGGCGGTTATCACTACGGGCTTGGTGAACCGAATCCCTGTGTCAATATTATCCGACGTTACCGTGAGCTTGGCGGTGAGATCATCACCATCGGTGCAGATGCCCATACTCCGGATAAGATCGGCTATGCTTTTGACAAGGCGGCTGATGTTCTCCGTGAATGTGGTTTTTCCTATTATGCTGTATTTAAAAACCGCCGTCCTGTTTTTCATAAGCTGTAGCTCTGTTTCTCTCTCCGGTGAGAGAGTTTACATTTTTATACCGAAAATATCATTTTATCTAAGGAGGAACTCTATATGTCAACAAAAAGACTCCAGAAAAAGAAAGCTGCCATGCAGGCAAAAAAAGAAAAGCAACTGAAAAAAAATACCTCTGCTGCCGGCACCAGTTCCAGTGCTGCCAAATCTGTTGAAAATGCTAAAGCCGAAGTGAAAAAACTTGAAACCGTAAAGAAGGAAACGCTTAAAGTCGAAACTTCCAAAACTGAACCGATCAAAGTCGAGACTTCCAAGACCGAACCGATCAAGGTCGAGACTTCCAAGATTGAACCGATCAAAGTCGAGACTTCCAAGACCGAACCGATCAAGGTCGAGACTTCCAAGACCGAACCGATCAAGGTCGAGACTTCCAAGACCGAGCCGATCAAGGTTGAGACTTCCAAGACCGAACCGATCAAGGTCGAGACTTCCAAGACCGAGCCGATCAAGGTTGAGACTTCCAAGACCGAACCGATCAAGGTCGAGACTTCCAAGACTGAGCCGGCGAAAGTTACTACTTCCAAGACCGAGCCTCTGAAAGTCGAAACTTCCAAGGAGGACACAGCTTACGATGCCCTCTACGAGAAACGTCTGAAACACTACTACAATGATCTGAAATGGCTTTACTGCGAACTGTTCCGCGATCACCCGGAAGTTACCGGCACATTCTCAAGCCTCACAAAAAAGATGAAAGAAATCTACCGTGAGCGTTCTCTTTCCATGAAGGAAGCCGACCAGAACTGCGCTGCAGATCCTGATTGGTTCCGTAAGACTACTTTCACCGGAATGGCTGTAAATCCTGCTGACTTCGCAGATACTCTTTCCGGGCTGTCCGATAAACTGGACTATATCAGTGAATGCAAAGCAGACACTCTGTACCTGACAGATCTTTTCCAGGCAACCTCCAACTGCTCTCTTCGCATTATCCCGGAGATCGGAACCTCCGAAGATCTGTACACACTTGCAGCTAACTGTAGGAAAGCAGGTATCCGCCTGGCTCTTGAGATCCCGTTAAGTCTTTCTGTGGATGACCCACAGTCCGGTGCGCCATGTGTGCTCCAGACTCCGGCTTATTTCAATGCAATGCTTCTTCAGATCCTGGAGCTTGCAAATGAAGGTGCTTCTGTATTCAGCCTTGGTATCCTTCCGATGATGCCGGAAGAAAATCTCTGGAAGCTTCACTCTCTGCTGCGTATGACCCGAATGGTGTGTGAGATCGTATGCCCCGGAATTCTTCTCCTTGGCGAAACAGACCGCCCACCTGCAGAGGCTGCTGCATTTGGCGGAACTTCCGATATGCCGGAACTTCACATTGTAAACAGCACCCAGCTGATGTCCGATCTCTGGCATACCGTTGCCACAAAGGACACTGCCCTTCTCCGCCGGGGAATCGACAGAGCTGCAGACCTTCCGCAGGCACCGGTATTCCAGAATTACCTCCGTAACCGCAACACGGTACGCTGGAATCTGGACTATGATTTCCTGAAAGGAAGCTTTATCACAGAAGGGCCTCACAGAGATTATCTGAATGAATTCCTGGCAGGTATTTTCCCTGATTCCTTTGCCCGGGGTGAAATTTATGTAAATCCGGAAACCGAGGAATCCGAGCTCTGCGGAACAACCGCATCTCTTGCAGGAATCGAGCGTTTTGATTATGAAGGAAATATGGAGGGTGTCAGCCGGGGAATCCGCTATGACGTAGCACTTCATGCATTGCTTCTTTCCCTCCCCGGAATTCCGGTACTTCGAAGCGGTGACGAGGTCGGACAGCTGAATGACTACACCTATAAAACAGACATTTCCAAAGCAGCTGATCCTCGCTGGCTCCACAATGGACGTTTCAACTGGGCACTTGCCCGGAACAGAGCCGATGCCGAAACGATCCAAGGACGCATTTTCAACAGCCTTGAACAGCTGGAATCCATCCGTGCCAGCCATTCGGTATTTGCACCTGAAGTTTCTGCACATACACTGGAAACCTGGGAAAAAGCTCTCCTTGCCCTGGTAAGAGAAACCTCCAAAGAAAAGCTGATCTGCATCTACAACTTCAGCGACCAGGATAAGGTAGCCTGGATCAACGAACAGGACGGTACCTACACAGATCTTCTCACTGGAGTTCAGAGAGACGCACAGGCTGTAGAAATCCCGGCCTTCGGATTTATCTGGCTTATGCACACGAAATAATAGCTTTGTCAGGCGGATATCCACAATCTGCATTCTCTACACAGCTCTGCACCGGATAACTGGATAACTGCTTCACAGTTTATTTGCAAAAAAGGACACTGCCATTTTCAACGGGCAGTGTCCTTTTTTATTTCTCATATTATTATTTTCTCAGCTTATCAATAAATGCAGCAAATTTCCCCTGTTCCCCACTATCCAGCGAACGGCTGTAAATATTTCTGAGCCAGGCCGTGATCACATCGATCAGGATCGGAGAAAATGTCATCAGAAGGAACACCAGAATGATCATTCCGAATTCCAGCGATCCCAGTGTCAGAAGATTCTGCAGAACCACCGCCGCACCGAAAAAGATCACCTGCATACTGTAAATGATCACCTTTCGATACTTATTCAGAGGTGCGTAAACTGTCTTAAGTGCCGCCATATAATTCCATCCTGTTACAAGCACACAGGCTGTATTCAGCATAACATTGGAATGGTATACATTCTGGCATACCAGCATCACACTGAACACACAGCCCGTGATGGTCACAGCAGCCGGAAATGCATTCATAAATACATGACGCAAAAATGTATGGTCGATCTTCTCATAATTATTCTCCTGTGCCAGAAGGAATGTAGGAATACCAACAGCGCAGGCACTGATCAGAGACATCTGGATCGGCTCAAAGGGATAGGAATCCCCGAAGAAGATCGTGATCAGTGACAGCAGCACGGAAAAAATCGTTTTGATCAGAAACATAGATGCCGCAGTACGGATATTGTTTACAACCCGGCGTCCCTGATTCACAATTTCCGGCATTGCTGCAAAATTAGAATCCAGCAATACCACATTGGCAATATTCTTGGCCGCATCACTGCCCTCAGCCATGGCAATACTGCAGTCCGCCTCTTTAAGCGCCAGAACATCATTGACACCATCACCGGTCATGGCAACCGTATGCTTCTGAGCCTGCAAAGACTTCACCATTGCCTGTTTCTGCTGAGGTGTTACACGCCCGAACACACTATATTCTGCAACTGCCTCGTCCATCTGTTCCTGAGTTGTGATCGTTGTCGCATCGATATAATGCTCTGCATTTTTAAGGCCTGCACGTCTGGCAATTGCAGAAACCGTCATCGGATCATCACCGGAGATCACTTTCAGATCAACACCCTGACTTTCGAAATATGCCAGCGTATCCGGTGCCTCTGCACGGATCACATCGGTAATAAGCAAAAGTCCGACAGGTTCCAGTCCCTCCGGAAGCTCCGCTCCCTCACTCACATTTACACTATGGGCAAGAACCAACACACGAAGACCTTCCTCTGCAAATCTGCCACAATACTCCATCAGCTCCGGGTTCCCTTCCGGAAAAAGAAACTGCGCTGCACCCATCAGATAAGTACCTGTATCTGTAAATGCAGCTCCGCTGTACTTCCTGTCAGAAGAAAACGGGATCACATGATCCAGCTCCATATCCTGAGATACTTTAAATCTTGCCCTGAGTGCATCGGCAGTGGCATTCTGATCCTTCAGCACAGAAAGCAGATTTCCCATGATATGCTCGATCTCCCGGGTCTTCTCCGGATCTTCCTGACTATGTTTCTCCGGGTCAGCTTCTGACTTTTCCTGTAATACGAGATTCGCGCTTCCATCCTCCTTTGCGATCGCATCTGTTGCTGAAACTGCAGAAGTCGCAGAACTCTCAGTTCCATCGCTGTCACCTTCGCCGGATTCAGGATCTTTCCCGGATATTGTCTCTGAAATCTCATCATACACCGGCGGATAGTTCTCCACCGCCTCCACACACATGGTACCCTCTGTGATAGTTCCTGTCTTATCCAGGCAGAGCGTATCCACGCGTGCAAGAGTTTCTATACAGTACAGCTCCTGCACCAGCGTCTTCTTCTGGGCAAGCTTCAGCGCACCCAGAGTCAGTGCCACACTGGTAAGAAGGACCAGTCCCTCCGGGATCATTCCCAGGACCGCTGCAACCATATTGACAACAGAATCCCGGATATTGTCTCCCACAAAATAATACTGTTTATAAAAAAGCAGCGCACCCATTGGTACGATAATGATACTGATCACCTTCAGAATGGCATTCAGGGAATTTCTAAGCTCTGAATTATGGCGTTTGAATTCCTTTGCCTCGCTGGTGATCCTTGACGCATAGTTGTCACTTCCCACATGGATGATCTGGCAACAGGCCTGTCCCGCCGTCACAAAGCTTCCGGAAAAAAGCTCATCTCCCGGATTCTTCGGAAGATTGTCTGCCTCACCGGTAAGCAGAGATTCATTGACCTCAAGACTTCCCTCCAGGATCTTCGCATCTGCCGGAACCTGTTCTCCGGCCTTCAGGAATATCAGATCATCGACAACCAGCTTCTCTGTAGAAATTTTCCATTTTTTTCCTTCACGCAGAACAACCGTCTTGGATTCTGTCAGGATGGCCAGCTTGTCAATCGTCTTCTTGGCACGGACCTCCTGAATGATCCCGATCACGGTATTAATAAAAATGATTCCTACAAACATGGAGTTTTTGTAGGAACCAACCAGCAGTACGAGAACCAGCAGCACCAGGTTCAGAAAATTGAAGAATGTCAACGTATTCTCCAGAATGATCTGCTTATATGTCCTGGTGTTGGGGTTTTCGTTATTATTTACCTGGCCCTGCGCAATTCTTTCCTGAACTTCTTCGTTCGTAAGTCCTGTCATGCTTCTTACTTACCTGTCCTTTCAATGGCTTACGGTTCTGTTCGACTGAAGCTTGCTCATGCCCCGGTTATGATCGTAAATAAAAGGAATCAATACTCCTCTTCTGTATCCTCTTCACCCTCGTGGATATCAGACTTCGGTTTGGAAAGACCCTCGATCTTAATGTGATGTTTCTCTGCATAATCCCAGAGAGCTGCATGAATTGCTTCCTCAGCAAGCAGGGAACAGTGGATCTTTACCGGCGGAAGTCCGTCCAGAGCCTCCATAACGGCCTTGTTGGTTACTTCCATAGCTTCCTCAATGGTCTTGCCCATTACAAGTTCTGTTGCCATGCTGCTTGTTGCAACTGCTGCACCGCATCCAAATGTTTTAAATTTGCAGTCTTTGATAATATGAGTTTCGTCATCGATATCAAGGAATATTCTCATAATATCACCGCATTTTGCATTTCCTACAGTACCCACGCCACTTGCGTTCTCGATCTCACCGACATTACGTGGATGCTGAAAATGATCCATTACTTTTTCACTATACATTATTTTTTCCTCCTGGCAAGTATTTTTATTATTTTTTCTGCTTTTTAATAAAATCTTCATATAATGGAGACATGCTTCTTAAGTTTGCAGTAATATCTTTCAGCTTATCTACTACAAAATCAACATCCTCCATTGTCGTCTCCTCGCTTAAGGTCATACGGAGAGATCCGTGTGCGATCTCATGAGGAAGACCGATAGCTAACAGAACGTGTGACGGATCCAGAGAACCGGATGTACATGCGGAACCGCTGGATGCACAGATTCCGAAATTATCAAGCATCAGAAGAAGTGACTCTCCCTCGATGAACTGGATGCTTACATTTACGTTGTTCGGAAGACGTTTTACTTTATCTCCATTGAGACGTACGTACGGGATCTCTGTGAGGATCCTGCTGATCATATGATCTCTGATCTCGATTTCTTTTGCAGTACGCTCTTTCATGGACTTGTTTGCACGCTCTGCTGCAAGACCGTATCCTACGATACCAGGAACGTTCTCTGTACCTGCACGACGTTTTCTCTCCTGTGCTCCGCCATGTACGAAGGAGCGGATCTTAACGCCCTTACGGATATAGAGGAAGCCGATTCCCTTCGGTCCGTTGATCTTATGTCCGCTGGAGCTGAGCATATCGATATTGAACTCATCTACATTGATCGGGATCTGGCCGAATGCCTGAACAGCATCTGTATGGAACAGGATTCCATGCTCATGTGCGATCTGTCCGATCTCTTTCAGCGGCTCAAGAGTACCAATCTCATTGTTTGCAGCCATAACAGAGATCAGGATGGTCTCCGGTGTGATGGCTTTCTGAAGCTCATCCAGGTCAATGAAACCATTCTCATCTACATCCAGGTATGTGACCTTGGCACCACGCTCTTTTTCAAGGTACTCGCAGGTATGAAGGATGGCATGATGCTCGATCTTTGTTGTGATGATATGGTTTCCTTTATTTTTATATGCCTCAAAGGTCGCTTTCAGAGCCCAGTTATCAGACTCGGAACCACCTGCAGTAAAATAGATCTCCTCTTTTTTGGCTCCGATCACATCTGCGATCTGCTGTCTTGCCTTTGCGATGGCAGCCTTGCTGTTTGCCGCAAAATCATAAACGGTTGAAGCATTTCCATAAAACTCTGTAAAATACGGCAGCATAGCCTCCACAACTTCCGGTGCGGTCTTTGTGGTAGCCGCATTGTCCAGATATATCATTTTTCCCATTTTCTTTTCCTCCTGTTCAGGATAATTATTTTTCGTGTATTCTCCGGCTTTCTTCGATCAGCTCACTGAGCATCAGGGTATCCACTGCATCTGTGATGCTGTCGTTGATCCTCTTCCACACTAATTTAGCCACGCAGAGATCAGAACCCTGGCAGCCACCGTCACCTTCTGTTCCCGGACATGTTGCAGCCTCCAGGCCACCCTCCAGGACACGAAGGATATCTCCCACTGAAATCTCTTCTGCCGGTCTTCCAAGGAAGTATCCTCCGGCTGCGCCGCGGACACTCTTCACAAGGCCCGCTTTCTTCAAAAGTGCCATCAGCTGCTCCAGATAGCTGACTGATATATTCTGACGGCCCGCAATACTCTGAAGCGAGACCGCTTCTTTTTCACTGTAAAGACCAAGGTCTATCAAAGCCTTAAGTCCGTATTTTGCTCTTGTTGACAGTTTCATCCGCTCACCTCTTTTTCAATTCCCAGTGTTTTCCTCGGATTTCATGTTTACTCTATCAGAAACATATGGTTCTGTCAAGACTAACTTCTTCATATACTGACAAAAAAGACTCAAGGTTATCCATGTCAAAAAAAATATTTCTCAAAGGAACCCTGATTCTTGCCTGCACAGGCCTTATCAGCCGTATCGCAGGTTTCTTTTATAGAATATTCCTCTCCCATGCCATTGGTGCGGAAGGTCTTGGTTTGTATCAGCTGGTTCTTCCTCTCCAGGGACTTATGGCCGCTTTATCCTATACAGGGATCCAGTCTGCCCTTTCACGCCTGATCGCGTCCAGACTTGCCCTTCAAGAGAAAAAGGAGGCACGTTTTTCGCTGGTCACAGGAACACTTATGGCTGTCTTTTTTTCTGCTGCAGCCGGTTTTCTGCTTTTTCAGCACGCATATTTTTTTGCTTCCGCAATTCTGAAAACACCGCAGACTGCCGGTCTTCTTCGCATAACAGCTGTCAGTATTCCTCTCTGTGCCATTCATTCCTGCATTGACAGCTATTATTATGCCCGAAAAAAAGCCTCTGTTCCGGCAGTCGTGCAGCTTTCGGAGCAGTCTGCACGGATCGGCACTACCTATATCCTATATCTGATCTTTCTTTCCGAAGGGCGTCCGATCACTGCATTGATCGCAGCGGGAGGTTCCCTTGCCGGAGAGACTGCCGCTTCGCTGGTGTCGCTGCTGGTAGTTTCCTTTCATTTCGGAAATCACCCTATACACGAAAAGACTCCCGTCAGGATCTTTCCGCTGATAAAGGACCTTTTCACACTGTCTTTTCCCATTTCCCTGAACAGGATCCTTCTGACACTTCTCGGCAGCATAGAAGCGGTCCTGATCCCACAGATGCTTCTGCGTTCCGGCATGACAGCCTCAGACTCACTGAAGATCTATGGGCTCTTTACAGGAATGGCACTGCCCCTGCTCCTGTTTCCTTCCACACTTACGTCTTCCGCTGCTGTAATGCTGATGCCTTCCATCGCACAGCTTGATGCACTGGGAAAGCAGAAGCAGATCCGCCGTGTCACAGATCAGACCTTTTTTCTGTGCATGTTCCTGGGATTTCTATGCGGAAGCGGATTCTTTCTTTTTGGCCCATTCCTCGGAACATTGCTTTTTCACAGCCAGACTGCCGGCACCTACATACGGTATCTGTCTTTTATCTGTCCTTTTCTTTATACAAACACCATGCTCACCAGCATCCTGCAGGGACTTGGAAAACCGGGGCTCTGTCTGATACACAGTATTGCCGGCATTCTCATCCGTATTTTCTCCGTTGTTTTTATAATTCCGGCAACAGGGATCCGAGGCTATTTTTACGGGATTTTTCTGGGTGAGCTGCTGCTTACTCTTCTACACGTGAAAGCGCTAAAATTTCCCTATCGACAATCGGCCAATAATCGTTTATAATAAATAATCGAAATGTCTATAGTTATGGAGGAATAAAGTACTATGAGTTTTGAATTCATAAAAAAACTGCCAACTCCTGAGGAAATCCGCAATCAGTATCCGCTCGATGCTGAACTTCAGGCGCTCAAGGAGAAACGCGATGCTGAGATTCGCGACGTTTTCACCGGAAAATCCGATAAATTCCTCGCTATCATCGGACCATGTTCTGCAGATAACGAAGATGCCGTATGCGATTATCTTTTAAGACTTCGCAAAGTTCAGGAAAAGATCGAGGATAAAGTCCTTATCATCCCGCGTGTTTACACAAACAAACCACGTACGACCGGTGAAGGATACAAGGGAATGGTCCATCAGCCGGATCCTGAGAAAAAACCGAACCTTCTTGCCGGACTGATCGCGATCCGTAAGATGCACATGCGCGCTATCCGCGAAAGCGGCTTCACCTGTGCAGATGAGATGCTTTACCCGGAGAACTACCGTTATCTCTCTGATCTGCTTTCCTACGTTGCTGTAGGCGCACGTTCTGTTGAAGATCAGCAGCACAGACTCACTGTCAGCGGCATGGATGTTCCGGCTGGTATGAAGAATCCTACCAGTGGTGACTACAGCGTTATGCTGAACTCCATTGTTGCAGCACAGGGCGCTCATCGTTTTATTTACAGAAGCTGGGAGGTTGAGACCACCGGTAATCCACTCTCTCACGCAATCCTTCGTGGTGCAGTAAACAAGCATGGGGAAGCAATCCCAAACTACCATTACGAGGATCTTCGTCTTCTCTATGATAAATACCATGCAAAGAACCTTGCCAACCCGGCAGTGATCGTGGATACCAACCACTCCAACTCCAACAAGCATTACGAGCAGCAGGTTCGTATCGCAAGTGAGGTTCTTCACAGCCGTCAGGTAGATCCTGAGCTTCACTCCATGGTAAAGGGTCTCATGATCGAGAGCTATATCGAGCCAGGCAACCAGAAGATCGGTGGAGATCACATCTACGGAAAATCCATCACAGATGCCTGCCTTGGTTGGGATGAGTCTGAGAAGCTGCTTTACACGATTGCTGAAAATTGCTAAGATCTGTCTGATCTGCAGTTCAGGAAACGGATATTTGTGATCCTTTTACACTTTATGTTCAAAAAAAAGAACCGGCATTCTTCCATTTTGGAAGCTGCCGGTTCTTTTTTGAACGCGTTTTTTATATTATTTCTTACAGATCAATGCCTCGGATGTGCTTTCATATATACGTCTCGCATTTTCGCAACGCCAAAATTCAGATAGACCTGTGTGGTGGAAATATCCGAATGTCCAAGCATTTCCTGCACACTCTTCACGTCCGCTCCATTCTGCAGCATATGTGCGGCAAAAGAATGTCTCAGTGTATGCGGCGTGATATCATGCTGGATCCCGGCTTCCTCTGCATATCCCTTCAGAACCTTCCAGAATCCCTGTCTGCTCATGGATTTTCCTGAACAGTTGGTAAAAAGACTCTCCGTCTCATTTTCTTTCACAAATTTTCCACGGGCTTCCTTCAGATATTTCTCCATGGCTGTTTTGCATACATTTCCTATCGGGATCACCCGTTCCTTATCCTCATCGTGACAGACTACATAACCAAGCCGCAGATTGAGATCCTCCAGGTTCAGCCGCAAAAGTTCACTGACGCGCATTCCTGTAGCATACAAAAGCTCCAGCATGGCACTGTCCCGGATTCCCTTCGGTGTATTCAGATCCGGCTGTTTCAAAAGGCGGTCTACCTCATCCACAGTAAGGATCTCCGGCATCCGCTTCTCAACCTTGGGCGGCTTCAGTTCCAGAGACGGATCCCTCTCGATCCTGTTCTCCTGATAAAGATACTGAAACAAGGCACGGATAGATGCTACATTTCTGGAGATCGTTGAGGAAGCGAACTGTCCTCTCTCCATATAGCTGAGATAGCCTTCCAGCTCCAGTTCTCCTACATCTCGGATATCATAGATCCCACGATCTGCAAAATACACTGCCATCTTCTTCAGGTCTCTCTGGTAAGATACTTCTGTATTATGTGACGTCCTTTTTCTATTATGTAAATATGTAATAAATTCCCGTATCTCTATGTCCATTTCTCTGCATCCCGTTTCTCTAAAATCATACTCGTTTATGACTGAATTATACTGTGAATTTTACATAAAATCAAACAGTTTTTCATCGTAAAACCGCACAATTTCAACACTTTCCGGCGCAAACCACCAAATATCGCAGATTTTATGGAAACCATTACTAGATATTGTGGAAATTTTCCTCAAAAAAATTTCAGGCCCTTTATAACTTTTTCTACGATCCAGGGATTCAGAAAACTTTCTGCGAGGATTCCTCCTGTATACAGCAGAAAAACTGTGATCCCCTGCCGAAAATAAGCCCCTGTTTTCTGCGGCACAAGTCCATAATTTTTCCAGATCCCATACGATTGTCTGTATACGATACCTGCAAGATAAAAATACGCCGGAATATAGACCAGATACTGCGGCATCAGAAGTCCGGCGCCGGCCACACCGCCATAAATACCAAATTCCAGAACCGATAATGCCAGGATCATTCCTGTCTCTATTCCCAAAAACAGCATATATGCGACCGTCAAAGGCACTCCGAATATTGTAAATCCGCATAAAAACAACAGAAGAAAAAAACCTCCTCTTCGTCGCAGCACTTCCAGGAAATAAGCTCCGCCGGAAATATCTTTTCCTGCAAAGCTGCGGATCAGATAAAAAGAAGCCAGGGTTTTCTGTTTCCACTCCATTTTCCAGATCAGATTTGGCAACACATTTCCCGCAAAAAATCCGGTCATAAAAAGAAGCTCCGCCGGAAAACGTCCGGCATTTTTCCACTTCCGGTTCTCTGTCTTACTCTCCATTTACTCACCCTGTACCAGTTTACGCCTGTTTTTCCGGTAATATGACCGTTTTTCCACATGACAAAAAGGCCGGCCAGCTAAAAAGCTGTCCGACCTTTGATATTTCCAGAACTTTCTTCCATTGAAAGCTTATTTTGCGTAGTCAACCGCTCTGCTTTCACGGATCACATTAACTTTGATCTGTCCAGGATACTCAAGCTCTGCCTCGATCTGCTTTGCAATATCTCTTGCAAGGAGAACCATATCTGCATCACTTACATGATCCGGCACGACCATAACACGAATTTCTCTTCCTGCCTGAATAGCAAAAGATTTCTCTACACCTTTGAATTCATTGGTGATATCCTCAAGCTGTTTCAGACGATTAGTATAGGTTTCCAGGGTCTCACGTCTTGCTCCAGGTCTTGCTGCGGAAATTGCATCAGCAGCCTGTACAATACACGCGATCAGAGATTCCGGCTCCACATCACCATGATGAGACGCAACCGTGTTGATAACGATCGGGGACTCCTTGTATTTCTTGCAGAGATCCACACCGATCTGAATATGAGAACCTTCTACCTCATGGTCAATGGATTTACCAATGTCATGAAGAAGTCCGGCACGCTTGGCCATACGCACATCCACACCAACTTCTCCTGCAAGAAGTCCGGAAAGCTGTGCAACCTCAATTGAATGTCTCAGAGCATTCTGTCCATAGCTTGAACGGAATTTCATACGTCCAAGAAGCTTCAGAAGTTCCGGATGGATTCCATGTACCCCTACATCCATGGCAGCATTCTCACCATCTTCCCGGATCTGTGCTTCCACTTCTTTCTGGGCTTTCTCTACCATCTCTTCAATTCTTGCCGGATGGATACGTCCATCCACGATCAGTTTCTCAAGAGCCACTCTGGCGATCTCTCTCCTGATCGGATCAAATGCGGAGAGTACCACTGCCTCCGGTGTATCATCAATGATCAGATCCACACCGGTAAGTGTCTCAAGTGTACGGATGTTACGGCCTTCACGACCGATGATCCTTCCCTTCATTTCATCACTTGGAAGCTGTACCACAGAAATCGTTGTCTCGGAAACATGATCCACTGCACATTTCTGAATGGCATTGACTACATATTCCCTGGCTTTCTTATTGGCATCTTCCTTTGCTCTGTTCTCAAGCTCTTTATAGAGTCTTGCAACATCCACCTTTACGTCATCTTCTACAGATTTCAGTAATTCTTCTTTTGCCTGTTCGGAGGTAAGACCTGAAACTCGTTCCAGTTCCTGTACTCCTTTTTCCTCAAGTTCATTTACTCGTTTTTCTTTTTCTTGTAACTCGTTAAATTTCGCTGTACATTCCAGCTCACGCTTCTCCACTGCATTGGCTTTTTTGTCAACAGATTCCTCTTTTGACAAAACTCGCTTCTCGTATCTCTGCAGCTCGTTTCTCCGTTCCTTGGTTTCCCTTTCCAGTTCATTTTTAGTTCGCAGAGATTCTTCCTTTACTTCAAGTAAAGTTTCACGTTTCTTGGTCTCTGCTGCTTTCAATGCTTCATCAAGAATATTCCTTGCCTTATCCTCTGCTGTACCTATGATTTCCGCATCCTTGCGTACTTTCTTGTCAACAGCAACCTTGCAAGTAACAGGAACTGCAATAAGTAGCGTGACTACCACAGCGACAATAACACCGATAATTGTGCCTGCCACAGGAGCACCTCCTTATTTAGTTTTCATTGTACAAATACAACAATACAAGTTTAGCTGTTTTTCACATTTATGTCAAGTTTTTCTCATGAAAAAGCAGATTTTGGTTAGCATATATAAACTGGCTCTTTTTCTCCGCAGAGTCATTCCATATCACGGTTCACCCGGATGTTCATTTCTTCCAGGGTATGGGAAATATCCTCATACCGGAACGCTCGTCTGGCCAGATATCCATACAGCCTTCGCATCTGTCCTTCATCAAGCTCTGTGTCCGGCGCATATTTCTTCTCGATCGTCCTGCGTAATACCTCCCGCTCGTCCGGTTCCATAAGCTCTTCCATCTCATTCCAGGCATCCAGGGCAATCTGACGGTCCACACCCTTTAACTGAAGTTCCGAGAGGATCTTCTGACGGCTCCTGGTTTCCATGCGGAAGGAGATATAGGTTCTGGCATAACGGGCATCGTTGATATACCCATAGGACTTCACATAAGCAATGGCATCTTCTACTGCCTCCGGTGAAAATTCAGCCTGACGGAGTTTATCCGTCAGGCCTTTCTCTGTGCGGTCCATATGTTCCAGAAGCCGCATGGCTTTCTTTCTTGCACGGTTTCGTTCTTCCAGATCCAGCATGGATTACTCTTCCTTCTCTGTATCTTCTGCCTGTACTGCTGCTTCTGCTGTCTCATCTGCCGGATCCAGATGATAATGTACACGAACCTTCTTCTCGATCTCATCGCGGATCTCCGGATGCTCTCTCAGGAATAATTTGGCATTCTCACGTCCCTGTCCGATCTTATCCCCTTCATATGCATACCAGGCTCCGCTTTTGTTTACGATGGAGCATTCTGCAGCCAGATCCAGGATATCTCCCTCTCTGGAAATACCGGTTCCGAACATGATATCAAACTCTGCCTGCTTAAATGGCGGAGCCACCTTGTTCTTAACTACTTTCACACGGGTGTGGTTTCCAACCATCTCACCACCCTGCTTCAATGTTTCCACACGGCGTACATCCATACGGACAGATGCATAGAATTTCAGCGCACGTCCACCGGTTGTAGTTTCCGGATTGCCAAACATCACTCCAACCTTTTCACGAAGCTGGTTGATAAAGATCACCACGCAGTTGGACTTGCTGATAACAGCTGTCAGTTTACGGAGTGCCTGTGACATCAGACGGGCCTGCAGACCTACATGGCTGTCTCCCATATCTCCTTCGATCTCAGCCTTGGGGACCAGGGCTGCAACAGAGTCCACGATCACGATATCCACAGCACCGGAACGTACCATAGTCTCTGTGATCTCCAGCGCCTGCTCTCCGTTATCCGGCTGTGAAATATAAAGGTTGTCGATATCAACACCTATACTCTTGGCATAAACAGGATCAAGAGCATGCTCCGCATCGATAAATCCTGCGATTCCGCCTCTCTTCTGCACTTCAGCGACCATATGTAAAGCTACCGTTGTCTTACCACTGGACTCCGGTCCGTAAATCTCCACGATACGTCCCTTGGGAACACCACCTACACCAAGGGCGATATCCAGGCTTAAGCATCCTGTGGGAACTGCCTCCACCTGCATATGGGAACTGGAATCTCCAAGCTTCATGACAGAGCCTTTACCGAACTGTTTCTCAATATTTCCAAGAGCCGCTTCCAGCGCCTTCTGCTTCTCTTCACTGATCATTATGTAATCTCCTATTCTTTATTCTCTTTCTAATCAGGTTTCCTTTAATCCGAACCTTTGTTCGTGTCTTCTGTATTACATAGTATTATAAAACGGAATGATTGTCAATAAGATACTTGAAAATCCCTCTGTTTTTTTGTTGACAAGATCTCTGAAAATCCGACAAAAAGCTTCCCATACATGATTTCTTTTTCCTCTCTGAATGCAAAAAAAGCAGATAAAAAGATTTCCCTCTTCATCTGCTTTTTATGCAATATATTTCCTGTCACTGATCGTTGGTCAGCTTCAGTTTGTCCAGAATATAGAATACAAGGCTTAATGCCATGGCAACCACACATGCCAGCACCATACCGGTAAGCTCAACATTTCCAAGCTTCAGGGCAATTCCTGAAAGACCTACAACAAAGACAACGCTTGTCAGCGTCAGATTTCTGGACTTGCTGTAATCCACGTGATTGTCAACCAGCATACGAAGGCCGGAGGTTCCGATCATTCCGTAAAGAAGGAAGGAAATCCCACCGATCACCGGACCTGGAATGGTACTGATCAGGGCTGCCAGTTTACCAAGGAAGGAACAGCAGATAGAAAGCACTGCCGCACCACCGATCACCTGTACACTGTAAACCTTTGTCACTGCCATGACACCGATGTTCTCACCGTAAGTAGTTGTCGGCACAGAACCAAGGCATCCGGAAACTGTGGTAGAGAAGAAATCTGCAAACAGGGATCTGTGGAGACCCGGATCTTTCAGAAGATTTCTTCCAACGATCTTTCCGGTTACGATCTGATGGCCGATATGCTCGGAGGTTACCAGAAGCAATGCCGGAAAGATCGTCATAATGGCCTCAAAATTAAATTTCGGAGATGTAAAGTTGGGAAGAGCCAAAAATGCCGCTTCCCTTACCTGTGTAAAATCCAGAAGCCCGCATGCACCTGCTGCCACATATCCCGCAATGATCGCGATCAGGATCGGAATCACAGAAAGGAAGCCCCGGAACAGGATCTGCCCGAATACCGCAACTCCAAGTGTGACCAGAAATACGATCACATTCTTCGGATCTACCTTCTCGTCCAGAAGTCCTGCCGTACTTGCTGCATTTCCCGCAAGTTCCAGACCGATCAGTGCCACTACCGGTCCCATTGCCGCTGTAGGAAGCACGATATCGATCCAGTCTGTTCCGCACTGGCGGACGATCAATGCCACGCACATACCAGCAATACCCAGAACAACGAAACCACCAAGGGCATACTCATATCCATACTTGCTGATCACCAGAAGAGCCGGTGAAAGGAAGGCAAAACTGGAGCCCAAATAAGCCGGTGCCTTTCCTTTTGTGATGAAAATAAAAAGGAGTGTTCCCACACCATTCATCAGAAGCACAATAGCCGGACTGATACCAAAAAGGAATGGCACCAGTACGGATGCTCCGAACATGGCGAACATATGCTGGATACTTAACGGTATCAGCATCTTTGCAGGTACTTTTTCTTCGACCTGTATGATTCTTTTTTCCACTCTCAAATCCTCCTGTTTTTTATTATCTCACAGATTATAGCACAGGTTTTCACATCGTGGGAGATTTTTTACATAAATATGCAGGTATTGTGTGTTATACTGTTATTATCTCCGTAAAAACAGGCGGATTCCATAAATACAGCTGCCGTCTGTTCCGGAAGGAATTTTTCAGAAAGGAATATTCTTCTATGAAAGCATACCAACGACTTCTATCCTATGTAAAAATATCCACACCCAGCAATGAAGAAAGCTCTTCTTCCCCCTCTTCCCAGTGCCAGTTTGACCTGGCCCGGCTTCTTGTGGAGGAACTGAAAGGCCTTGGGATCTCTGATGTGTCTCTGGATGAACACTGTTACGTTTATGCACATCTTCCTGCTACAGAAGGTCTGGAGCACTGCAAAGCACTGGGCTTTATCGCTCATATGGATACGGTTTCCGATTTCTGCGACCATGCAGTCACACCGGTGGTCACAGAAGATTACGATGGAAAAGAGCTTCCTCTCGGCACAAGCGGCAGAACTCTTTCCCCGGAAATGTTCCCCCATCTTGCTTCACTTGCCGGGCGTACCCTGATCACCTCAGACGGAACCACGATCCTAGGCGCAGACGACAAGGCCGGCATTGCAGAGATCCTCACTGCGCTGGAGCATATCCTTACGGAAAAAATACCTCACGGACCTCTCTGCGTTGCTTTTACTCCGGATGAAGAGATCGGCATGGGACCGGCACACTTTGATGTAAAAAAATTCGGTGCGGATTATGCATATACCCTAGACGGTGATACGGAAGGCGAGATCCAGTACGAAAACTTTAACGCCTGCAGTGCAAAAGTAACCTTCCAGGGCGTTAATGTACATCCCGGTTCTTCCAAAAATACTATGATCAACGCAGCCCTCGTTGCCATGGAATTTAACTCCATGCTTCCGGCAGCGGACACTCCCAGGAATACAGAAGACTACGAAGGATTTTTCCATCTGTGTTCCATGAAAGGAGATGTTTCCCAGGCTGAGCTTCAGTATATTGTCCGGGATCACGATGCCGCTTCTTTTGAGATCCGTCAGAAAACGCTCACACATATCACGGAGATCCTCAATGAAAAATGGGGGGAAGGTACCGTAACTCTTACCATCACCCAGCAGTACCGCAATATGAAAGAGATCATCGATACCTGCCCATGGCTGATATCTCTGGCAGAGGAAGCCTGCCACAGCTGCGGTGTCACACCGCTGATCCTGCCTATCCGCGGCGGCACAGACGGTGCACAGTTAAGCTTTATGGGACTGCCCTGCCCGAATCTCGGAACCGGCGGACATGCCTATCACGGGCCTTATGAGCATATTACAGCAGAAGGAATGGATGCCGCTGTGAACGTTACTCTGGAGATCATAAGACTGTTTTCACAGAAAAAAGTCTAAAAGGAATCCATTCTTCAAAAGCCTGCATTTCCAGAGACCTGATATAATAAAAAAATACTCACAGATCCTCCGGCTGGAAATCTGCCGGAACAAATCTGTGAGTATTTTTTTCCTATGCTAGCTGTGTTCACTTTGAGTTCTGCACCGAATAACTGTATTGCCGTTTACTGATCGGACTTACAGATCAGATGATCTTCATCATTCTCGCCAGCTTCTTCATATATCTTCCACCAGGCATCATACCCAGTTCTTCTTCACCGGGCTTGCTTACAAACAGATATACAATAAAGTATACAACTGCTGCCAGGATCACGGAAATACCTAGGCAGATCACATTGGAATGGATCAGTACATACAGACCGTAATACACCACTCCCGCAACAACCCCCATCGGGATAGATGCAAGGAACGGGCTTAAATAAGCACTTCTCCATGGATTCTTATAGCCCATATATTTCTTGATGGAACGGTCATTGAGAAGACACATCACAACTGCATAAACGATCTGGGCGATGACAATGGTATAAACACCAAGATTGGTAAATACCAGAAGCAGGGCCATGGCTATCACATCTGCCACCAGTGCAATGGCTGCATGGATCATCGGGAGCTTCGGCTTGCCGATTCCCTGAAGTACACCGTTGGTGATATTGGAGTTGCCATTCAGGATAATGGTGATTCCTCCCAGGATCAGAAGCTGTCCGCCTACGCCATTGGTTCCCGGGAAGATCAGTCTCGTGATCGGTCCGGAGAGAACTGCAAGACCTACTGCCGCCGGAATGGAGATCAGCATACTGATCCATGTGGCACGGTCTGTCTTCATATTTGCACCTTCAATATCGTGCATTGCATAATGCGCAGAAACCTCAGGGATCATAGATGTCGGTGCTGTACTTGCCAGGGTAAGCGGGATATTGATCAGCGTCATATAATATCCGTACTCGGAATACAAGGTCTGGATCACGTCCTTGGCAGCACCCTTGATATCCATGATACCGGAATACATATAGCTGTTGATATATCCGTTTACATTATAAATAAAAGCACTGAGAATGATCGGCATGATGATGAGCACGATATTACTCATTACATGACCCATACTCTCATTTACAGAATGGCGGTCATTGACGATCCTTTTCCGGATGATCTTACGGTTTACCCCATAAACGATCAGCATAAAGATCAGCGCAGAAGCCACACCTGCTCCGGTACCCATGGTAGCACCTGCCGCACCCCAGCGATGGACCAGATCCATATCTCCTGTTGCGGAAAAATGCTGGATAAATACATGTGACATCAGAAGCGCAAAGGTTGCCACAAAGATCTGCTCAATGATCTGCGAGATCGATGTAGGCATCATATTGCGGTATGCCTGGAAATATCCACGGAATACACCGCAGAGACCGGACATGAAAATTGTGGGCGCAAGCATCTGCAGTGCCAGACGGGCGTTAGCCATACTGTCCGGAACCAGGATTCCTGCACCAAATACACAGATCAGCGCCACGATACCGCCGGCAACTGCCGCATAGATCAGTGCACCGTAAAATACCTTCTGTGCATCCTTATATCTGTGAAAAGCGATCTTCTCCGCCATGATCTTGGATACAGCCTGAGGAATACTGAAGGACGCGATCATCAGCAGGATAAAATATACATTCTGTGCAAACTGGAAAAGTGCAAAGCTCTGACTTCCCAGTGTAGTTGAAAGCGGACTCTTGTACAGCATTCCGATGATCTTGGAGATCAGCGCCGCAACCATAAGAAAAGATGCGTTTTTCACAAGTGTGTTATCATTTTTTTTACCCATTTTACTTTCCTTAACTTAAATATTCTCAATCTGCCAGTCAACAGGTTCTACCCCATTGGCTTTCAAAAATTCATTAGCCTTGCTGAAATGCTTGCATCCGAAAAATCCCCGGTAGGCAGAAAGGGGACTTGGATGTGGTGCTTCCAGGATCAGATGCTTCGGATTATGAAGCATGGATGCCTTCATCTGAGCAGGCCGCCCCCAGAGAAGAAACACGATCGGGCGATCCTCCTGGTCCAGGATCCGGATGGCCGCATCGGTAAACTGTTCCCAGCCGATCCCTCTGTGAGAATTGGCCTGATGTGCACGTACAGTCAGCACTGTGTTCAAAAGAAGCACGCCCTGCTTTGCCCATTTTTCCAGATTACCGTTGTTTGGGATATAACATCCCATATCATCCTCAAGTTCCTTATAAATATTCACCAGAGATGGCGGTGTTTCCACACCTTTTTTTACGGAAAAGCAAAGCCCATGAGCCTGTCCGTCATTGTGATAGGGGTCCTGTCCCAGAATCACAACCTTTACCTGATGCAGAGGCGTAAAATGAAACGCATTGAACATATCTTCCGGCGGCGGAAAAATCTTTCTTGTTCTGTATTCTGTCATCACGGTTTTATAAAGTTTGGCATAGTAGGGCTGATGAAACTCACCTTTCAGTGCCTCCTGCCAGTCTCCTGCTATAGGAGCCATATCTATCACCTCTCATCCAACTTATCTTCTCACGGAAATTCCTTTTTCCGCAAGGTAATCCTTCACTTCCCGGATCTCCAGCTCTTTGTAGTGGAACAGAGATGCTGCCAGTGCCGCATCTGCTCCGCCTTCTGTCAGTGCATCATAAAAATGCTCCAGGGTTCCGGCACCACCGGAGGCGATCACCGGAATGGAAACCGCATCTGCAACGGCTCTTGTAAGTTCAATATCATACCCGGCCTTGGTTCCGTCACAGTCCATGCTGGTAAGAAGGATCTCACCTGCGCCAAGTTCTTCCACCTTCTTTGCCCATTCAAGAGCATCAATACCGGTATCCAGTCTTCCGCCATGTTTGTAGATATTCCAGCCGCCATCCTGTCTTCTCTTGGCATCAATGGCAACTACTACACACTGGCTTCCGAATTTCTGTGCGGCCTCATGGATCAGCTCCGGACGGTCGATAGCTGCGGAATTTACAGAAATCTTATCTGCACCTTCACGGAGAAGCTTCCGGAAATCATCTACGGTACGGATTCCTCCGCCTACGGTAAACGGGATAAATACGTTGGCTGCAACAGCTCTTACCATATCCACCACGGTATCACGCTCCTCGCAGGAGGCAGTGATATCAAGAAAAACAAGCTCGTCCGCACCGGCTGCATCGTAAGCTTTGGCAATTTCCACCGGATCTCCGGCATCCTTAAGATCAACAAAATTCACGCCTTTTACTACACGTCCTTTATTTACATCCAGACATGGAATGATTCTTTTTGTAAACATGATTATGCCTCCTTTCCGGTGCCTGACTCAAGTGCCGCAAAATTCTCAAGGATCTTCAAGCCCCACCGGCTGCTTTTTTCCGGATGGAACTGACACGCAAATACATTTCCCTTCTCCACAGACGCATGGATGCATGTGCTGTACTGAGTGGTCGCTTTCACGATCTCTTCCTCCTCTGCCTGAAGATAATAGGAATGTACAAAGTAAACGTATGTGTTTTCCGGAATACCTTTAAATAATCTTCCGCTGTTCTGAATATGCAGGGAATTCCAGCCCATATGCGGGATCTTCAGTCCCGGACTTGGCGGGATGCGCAGGATTTTCCCCTTCAGGATTCCAAGACCTTCCACTCCCGGTGTCTCATCACTGCTCTCAAAAAGCAGCTGCAGTCCCAGGCATATCCCAAGAAAGGGCGTTCCCTTTTCCACGATCTCATGTATTACCGGAACAAGTCCGTATTTTTTGAGATTTTCCATAGCATCACCAAAGCTTCCAACCCCTGGAAGGATTACTTTATCTGCTTTCAGAAGCACCTGGGGATCTCTTGAGACGACAGTCTCCTGTCCCAGATACTGAAGTGCTTTTTCCACACTTTTGATGTTTCCTGCATCATAGTCAATGATTCCTATCATAATAATGCTTCCTCCTGCTCTTTTGTATCTCGATATTCCTCTCTCACCTTCGATTTACATTGCTTTAGTATAACGCAAAAACAGGCGGTTGCAAAGACTTTTCTCTGCTGCCGCCTATTTTTTCACATTATCACGGTAAAGTTTTATTATTTCCGGTCCAGTGTAAACCAGAATTCCACGCCATTATCAAAGTTCTGTACGCCATATTCCTGGTTCATGCTTTCCATGATGGCCTTTACAATGGATAAACCGATACCGCTTCCGCCGTATTCCCTGGTTCTCGCTTTATCAACTTTATAAAATTTATTCCAGAGATTCGGTACATCTGCCTCAGGGATCGGAGTCCCTGTGTTAAACACACTGATCTTCACACGGTTACCCTCATCCTGCAGCTTGATCTCGATTTCTTTCTCTCCCTCCAGATGGTTCAGGGCATTGCTTACATAGTTTGTCACAACCTCTTCGATCTTAAACTCATCGGCCCATACATAAACCGGCTTCTCCGCCTCAAAGATCACTTTTGCATTCTTCTGCCCGATCATGATATTCATGGTCTGAAGCACGCCGCGGATCAGGGATACGATATCAAACCGTTCCATTACAACTGCATCTTTGCCGGATTCCAGCTGATTCAGTGTGAGAAGATTTTTTACCAGTTTATTCATCTTGGAGGCTTCATCCATAATGACATCGCAATAGAACTCTCTGCTCTCAGGATCATCAGAAATATTTTCTTTTAAGCCTTCTGCATAGCCCTGGATCAGGGCAATGGGAGTTTTCAGTTCATGGGACACGTTATCCAGAAATTCCTTTCGCATCTTGTCGATCTTGATCTTGTCCTCAATATCACGCTGCAGTTCATTATTTGCAGATTTCAGTTCACTGATGGTAGTCTCCAGCTGTGAGGACATCCGGTTGAAATTATCTCCCAGAACATCGATCTCATTGCCGACCTTGCTCTCGTATTTTGCCTCAAAATCCAGATCTGACATTTTTCTGGAAAGTTCCGTAAGCTCACTGATGGGACGGGTGATCCTCCTGGTCACGACCATAATGACCAGACCACTTAAGATTATGATCATCAGACCTACCGCAAAGTAAAACTTATTGGAAATATCAGCGCTCTCCCGGATGCTCTCAAGGGGTGTCCTTATGATAAAATAATGTTCCTCATCCAGCTGTCCCCAGCATTCCACATAATCCATTCCCGCAAAACGGTCATGCGACTGCTGGATGGTATAATTGTCACCCTGCTTCAAGGTCCGGCTCTTATCTCCGTCCTCATCCAGATCATAGACATATCCGAACAGCTTGCTCTGAAGCATTTTTTCATTTTCGCCCCAGGAAAGCCAGCTGGTATTGCTGCTGTCAATGATAACCCAGGAAAGATTGTTTCTGGAGCAGGCTCTCTGGATCTCATCGGGAATACTCTCCATACCTTTCGAGCTGTTGCTGTTCATCATCTTGTCAATATCTGTATTTTCCAGAGTTGTTCGGAGATTCAGAAGTACATCGATCTTTTTTGTCACATAATATTTTTCAAGAAAGGCTCCGTTGATCACGGTAATAGTCAGAATGGATAAAAACAGCAGACCGATAAAGTATGCTGTGATCTGATGGCGGAGACTGTGGATCTTTTTTATTTTTTCCTTCGTTTTTTTCATTCTCCTACCTCAAACTTATAGCCCATCCCCCAGACTGTCTTGATATACTCGCCCTTATCGCCCATTTTACTTCTCAGTTTTTTGACATGAGTATCAATGGTTCTGGCATCTCCGAAATAATCATAATTCCACACAGAATTCAGGATCTTTTCTCTGGAAAGAGCGATTCCCTCATTCTCCAGAAAATAAGTCAGAAGCTCAAATTCCTTGAAGCTCAGATCCATCGGTTTATCATCTACCGTTGCCTGATGCGCTGCCTTGTCAATGACAATCCCACCTGCTGAAAGTATCTCATCCGGGTTGCTCTGTCCCGTTCTTCGAAGAATGGCTTCTACACGTGCTACAAGGATCTTGGGGCTGAAGGGTTTGGAGATATATTCGTCCACCCCGAGTTCAAATCCCAGAAGCTCATCACGCTCATCTCCTCTTGCTGTCAGCATAATGATGGGAACCTTGGAATTTTTGCGGATCTCACGACATACTTCCCAGCCATCCATCTTCGGCATCATCACATCCAGGATCAGAAGCGCAATGTCCTTTTCTTTATAAAAAATATCCATGGCCTCCTCACCGTCACCGGCTTCCAGTACCTGGAAATTCTTTTTGGTGAGAAAATCCTTTACCAGTTTTCTCATTCTGCTCTCGTCATCTACTACAAGAATTTTTAATGCATCCATTCTATCTTCCTCCGTTTCTCAGTCGCTGTTCCGGGCAGCTGCTGACAGCCCGAAATGCTCTGTATCATCCCTCTTTACAAAAAGCTGAGCTTTTACTTCCGGTTCATTCTAAAGCGGATATTTCCATTCCGCTTTGCTACTGCTCATAATATATCACAGGTTTGTGTTGTGTGTGTGAACGTAATTTCATTTTTTTAATTTTATCCGCAAAAAAGGAGAACCCTCTAAAAGGATTCTCCGATCTTTTCTCCCATGAATACTCTTGTTTCAATTCCTTCACGGGAATTGTTTAAAATATCTTCATCCGGCTTTACCGCATTTTTTTCGGTGATCAGCACAATGGTGGAGCCGCCGAAAGCAAAATTTCCTTTTTCGTCTCCCCGTTTCACAAATGCTTTCCCTGGCCGGTTTTCGATTCTTCCGACAAGAAGAGCACCTACCTCCATCATCAGCACGGTACGGAAATTCTCTGTTTTCAAAAGAGAATACTCTCTGCTGTTTTCCTTGTAGATCGGATAGGCATCGTTGGCCACGGGGTTGACTGTATGCAGGATCCCCGGGATCCTGATGCGTCCGGACTCCGCCGCATTGTCCGGATAAATATATCTGTGATAATCCTGAACACAGAGACGAAGCACCCACACATAGCCACCCTGATATCTCTTTCCAAGAAAAGGATTCCTGAGAAGCTCCTCTATGGTATATTCGGTCTGTTTGATATGAAGACGGGCTTTTTCATCTACCGGATACACACTCACCCTGCAGTCACAGGGACTAATAAAATGTCCCGGTTCCATATCAATATGGCGGGCACCCTCCCGGATCTTCCGCTTGAAAAAATCATTGTAGGAAGTATATTTACGCTTTTCATAATCACTCATATCCAGATGATTGAACCGTATAAAGGGTTTCACCGCTGCTGCCGAAAGCCTGGAATCCAGAATCCATCCCATGGCAATGGAAACAACAGGAGTGACCAGCGGCCGGATCAGCATGCGTCCGGCTACAGAACCGTAGATTTTTTCCAGAAGGTTGTTCTGAAAGGAATCCTCCTCTGTAATATGCCCCATTCTGTCCGCTGTCCGGATCATAGATTACCCCCTCTCTCCATGGAAAGCTTATAGAGATAATTGAACTTCCACCATCCTTCGTTGTAGAAAAGTACAAGAAGAACTGCCACAGCAACTACCGCAACAATGATCACCAGCTCCCTGTTGGTGGGCTTACGGAATTTAAAATCCAGGATAAACAGAAGTCCTACCGTCAGCATTGCGATATGAAGGAGCACCACAAACCATTTATACTCCGGAAAAAGCAGGGATACCACAAATAGAAGCGGCAGGACCACAGACATGGATGTGATGGGAAGTCCCTGATAATATTTTCGGTTTTCGGAGGTTTCATTCTGACGTTTTTCCTCCATAACATTGAAGTATGCCAGACGGATCAGGCCTGCCAGACCGTAAAATAAAAGAATAGCTATTCCGTAAATATGACACATTCCAAGCTTAAATCCTAGCACAATGGGAAGGATCCCGAAACAGACGATATCTGCAAGGGAATCGATCTGGATCCCGAAGCATTTCTCTTCCTTCGTTCTGTTCTTCTTAGTTCTTGCGATCTTTCCGTCAAACATATCGCACAGTCCGGAAAATGCAAGACAGCACACCGCTGCTGAAATATGGTCCGTCACAGCGCAGAAGATTCCGATCATGGAAGAAACTACGCTTATGTAAGTCATTATTACCGTGTAATCATAAAATCCTATCATTTGCACACCTCTTTTTTCTTTTTCATGTCAGGCTATATTCACAGTCCCACAGGGGACTTACCTGATCTGGGTCAAGCAGATCTCCGCGATCTGCATTCGATCAAATCTTTTCAGGATTCCTTTTTTCCGATAGTGAGCTGAGCCACCGCAGTAAACACCGCACTGATCAGCAGCTCTCCGTAATATCCCAGCCCTCTGCTAAGCACCATTCCCGGAAGCAGCAGGCCACCGAATACCGGACTGAAAATGGTAAGAAACAAAGTCTCACTGATTCCCATTCCTCCCGGAAGCGGCAGCATATCCACAGATACCGATATCACTGCCTGGAGAAAAAGGATATCCCAGAAACCGGTTCCATGGAGTCCAAAAGCCTGATATACGAACCAGGTTACTGCAAACAGTGCCATACGCTGGATAAAAGTGATCTCTATTACTTTAACGATCACCAGCGGATTATTCTTCAGATATGCCGCAGTATTTCGGTAAGTATCCATGGAAGCTTCCAGTTTTTTCAGCCGTCCCTCTTTTTTCCTCATCAGATGAAACCGTTCCAGAAGCTTCATGCCCTTCATCAGGATCGCTTTTGCCAAAAGCGGATGAAATACCAGAATGGTCATAAAAGTGACACAGAAGATATTCAGCATCAGCCCCAGATAAAACACCGGCAGGATTCCTTCCAGATATTTGTGAAGAAATCCTCTTCCGAAAATCGCGATCCCAATACCGATCACCACAAGCACCAGCTTATAGGTAATCGTCACGATCATCAGGATCACCGTTGATACCGGAATGGAAATCTTCTCTTTTTTCATATAGTAGATCTGCATGGGCTGTCCACCGCTGGCGGATGGTGTGATACAGCTGAAAAAGAATCCTACAGACGAAAACAGAAAGCAGGTTCTTTTTTTCAGATGGATCCCGCTGGAACGCATCATATACCAGATAATGATGGATTCCCCCCAGATAAAAAATGCTACCAGTGCAATTCCCGGAAGCAGCCACCGTTTATCTGCCCTATGTATGGCATCCATCATGGAAGACAGGTCTTCTCCGTGAAAAACGCCGTAGATAGTCAGGGCAAAAACTACTGCCAGGAACACTCCGTTAAATATGATCTTTTTTCTACTCTTCATCACTTGGCACCTTCTGTATAGCTGTTGATCTTCTTTTCAATTTTAGTTCCAAACCATTCATAAATATGCCAGAGTTTTGTTTTCTGTCCCAGAATAAAGCATACCTGAGCCAGGATCACACCACCTGCCACATCCACAAGTACATGCTGCTTGGTAAAAATGGTAGACAGAAAAACCAGCACAGCCAGTGTAAACGATACCCCCTTATACCATGTCGGAATTCTTTTCTGATCCTTGATTCCCAGAAAACAGAACCAGCTTACCAGACAATGGATAGATGGAAACAGGTTATCTGCCGCATCAATGGAATACAGCCAGCCGGCCAGCAGATCCCAGATTCCGTTTCCTTCGATCACCGGTCTTGTATTGGTAGTGGGATATGCCAGAAATATGATCAGACACACACAACGGGATATAATATCCGCAGTAAAAAAACGGTAAACCTGTTCCCGCTCCTGCCTTGCCGCAAGGATATAATTCACTGCCCAGAATACATAACAGCCAAAATAGATAATCAAAAACTGCGGCACAAATGGGAGCCGCAGATCAAGATTACTTTCTATATTGTGATGATACCAACCGCCTGCGATCGCCCTTGAACCGGAATATACAAGACAGTTAAATACAAATGAAAAAACAAGGGGAAAAAGCCCGTACGCAGGTACGATCCCTGTTACATATTTCCAAAAACATTTCATAAATTCACGCCTCATTATTTTATTGATATCAGGAATAAAACATATTCTTCTCCTGCTAACATCTGCTAGTCACAGTATAACAGTCGGGGCGTATGGTTTCAACTGAATATGGAAAGTTTAAGAATTGTTAAGATTTGAGTTCAGTTATTTTTTCTTTTTTGTTCATACTTTTTTCAGAATGACGTCACAGAATGACCACAAAATATGAGTATATTATTAGATGTGCAAAGGGTACTACCTTTGATAACACTTTTTTCTTTTTCATACTGCCGGGGCTACCTCCAAACAAAGCCCCGGCCTCCTTCCTTTTTATTTTCCCATTTTTTAATTATGCCATGCAAGACGTACACTGGACGGATGTACTTCTTTTGTCATCCAGTCCACATCGTTGGTGATCCAGTCCATGATCCCGAGCTGGCGTGTCTCCCATGCGATGGTTGCCTCTCTTGCTTCCGGTGTTTCTTCCACTTCCATAGTTGTGTCGATCTCATCATATCCAAAAATATATCCGCCTGCACTCCAGATGCTGAAGTTGCTGTCCGGGCCCGGATCTATTATTTCGCCTCTCTGCGCCACAAGTCCGTCATGACGGGCTTTATATTCTTCCTCACAGCCGTCTTTTAATTTTGTCATGAACATTCTGTGGCGGATCAGCTCTTTGTTTTCTCTCACAACACCAAAATTATGATACATCAGGCGCATGTCTTTTCCAGGAGTAGAGATCCAGGTAAAGGTATCTCCGATCTTTTCAGTCAATGCTGCCTTTACTTTCTCCTCTTCCGGAGAGATCACCTCTCCGTCTGCATTTTCGTAATATCCGAAGATCAGGTCTGCCGCATTCCAGATGCTGAAATTATGAATGCCGTTACGGTCAAGATATGCAGTAAGCTCCGGCCAGATCTCGCCTAAGGTCTTACGGTAATCATTCATTTTTCCTTCTTTTACTTTCATTGCAAAAGCATGTCGTTCCATTTATGCTATCCTCCTGTTTTGATGATCCTGTGCTATGTTTTCCACTATGAGCAGATATAGTTCTTCTGCTCTCATATGATTTGATTCTATCACTTTTATTTTGTTTTTACAATTATGAGGGTAGGATTTCCGATCACTGTTCACAGGTAATGTTACTGTTCACTCCGTTCTCAGCAACACGCTTCGCGATGCACAGGATTTATGCTAATCGCATAAATCCGCGCGGTATGTCTCGGGTTTTCTGTGACCTTCGCTCACAAAAAACACCTCGCGGAATATTACCAGTGAACAGTAACCAGATAATATTCCGCAAAGCATGTTGCCTGACACAAAGTTATCCGTAACGATTCCCTGAGATGCTCAGGCAAGATACAACATGACCATCAGTGGCATGGTTATGATACTTACCAGCGTTGTCATTACATTGATGGTGCTGGCATAGACCGGGTCCTGATCGTAGAGCTGTGCCAGCTGTACAATCGTTGTTGCCGACGGTGTGATCACTGCCATCAGACTGATAAGCAGAATGGTTTTTCCATCCTTTACCATTGAAGCCAAGGGCAGATACTTCAAAAACAACAGTATGAGCAGCGGAGTCACCACCATTTTCAAGATCGTGATCAGATAGATCCTGGAATGGCTGAAAATATCTTTCCATTTTACCTCCGTCATGGTCATTCCAAGCATGATCATACATACAGGTCCCAGGGTGGCTGAAATCTGGCTCATGGTGTTTCCAAGGATCACCGGCAGTCTGATCTGCGTGAAGAACAGAACGATTCCAAGGATAATAGCGATCAGATTGATGTTGCAGAGGATTTTTTTCCAGTTGATGCCGGCCTTCGCCTCCATCAGCGACTGTCCGTGGGTCCACATCAGGATCATTTGCACACTCAGGAAAGCACTGGCATAGATCACCCATTTTTCCCCAAGGACTACCGTTACAAGAGGGATCACCAGATTTCCGGAATTGGAATAGATGATGGATTCTTTTTCTACCACACTTAATTTCAGTGGCTTGCCGATGATCTGTACAAATACCAGAAGAAAAATATGGATCAGGATGGCTGCTGCCACTGCCAGAAGGAAGCCATTCCGGATGCTTCTGGAATATTCGATCTGAAAAGCATTGATCATTACACAGGGCATGATGATGTAGATACAGATGACTGAAAGTGTCCTGCTGCTTTTTGCATCGATAAGTCCGCATTTTACAACTGTAAATCCACAGGACATCATCAGAAAAAATACGATGATCTGCTGCAATAATTGTAAAGTTATCATTTTTTCTCCCCTCCGAACGCGTCAGCTCTGTCCGATCTCTTTCAGGGCTGTCTGAAGTTGCGCGTCTTCTTTATGTGTAAGTTCTGTCCAGTCTGTGATGTCTCCGGAAAGCTCTGCTTCCACATCCGGAGTGATTCCTTTTTTGTTGATATCATTGCCCTTTGGCGTAAAATATTTTGCGATGGTGATCTTTACCGCACTGCCATCGGTAAGAGGCTGGATGGTCTGCACCACGCCCTTCCCATAGGTAGTTGTTCCTACAATCGTTCCAATCCCGTAGTCCTTTACCACCCCCGCAAAGATCTCCGATGCACTGGCACTGTTTCCGTTTACCAGAACAGCCAGCGGCATGTCCAGTTCATTTTTTCCGTCGCAGGTTTCCTCTTCCCTTTTTCCGTTTTTGTCCTCTGTATAGACGATCAGTCCTTCCGGAAGTATTTGGCGGAGTACGCCGCAGACTGCAGTAAGAAGGCCTCCCGGATTATCACGGAGATCCACAACCAGCTTCTTCATTCCCTGATCCTTCAGATCTGCAAATGCTTTTTTATACTGATCGCTGGTCACCTCAGAAAATTCGGAGATCCGGATATAGCCGGTGTCTCCGGAAAGCATCTCATGGGAAACGGTCTGAATCTCCACATCCCGGATCTCCACTTTGACATCCCGGGTTTTCTCTTCGTTTTCCCGCTGTATGGTCAGCATTACGGAATCTTTCTCACTGTCACGGACCATGGAAGCAATATCGGAAGTTTCTTTGTCTGTAACATCAGCTCCATCTACTGCCTTGATCACATCTCCCTTTTTCAGTCCCGCCTGTTCTCCAGGGCCACCCTCATAAAGCTGTATGATCTTTGCCCCTCCGGTGTCATCCTTCTGAAGAACGGCACCAATCCCTACGTAGGAGCCTTCATTGGAAGTATTCAGCTCTTTATACTGTTCTGCTGTGTAATAGGTGGAGTACGGATCCCTCAGGCCGGCAAGCATGCCAGCATAAAGCCCCTCACGCAGGCTGCTTTCGTCTTTTTCATCCAGATATTCTTCATCGATCAGTTCTTCCAGGTAATTCAGCTTCTGAACCGTTTTCACATCGGAAAGCGCATTGCCTTTCGGAAACAGTACTTTCTGATAGCTGGTAAAAACCGCGCCTGTCACAACCAGCGTTGCTGCCACTCCAATGGCTATACCTTTTTTGAATTCTTTATTTTTCATATTTTTCCTTTCTTCTGCACAGCCGGTAAAGCCGATAAGATCACAGATTTTCTGTACTCCTCTGTGCGCCGTTCGGTTTTTATATACCGAAAACGGCTGCCGATATTCCGACAGCCGCTGTATATCTTATGATCACACATCATGCGGATACATAAGATTCTCTGCTATTTGGTTATACTCTGAGATGTTTTCTTGTTGTGAAAAAGCTTCCCAAAAGACCGATTCCCACACCAAGTCCAAGTCCCATGGGAACCAGACCCTCATAAATCTGCCAGATTGGAATGAAATCCACGATTCCTGTCAATACATTGAATTTTGTCAGAATAAACTCTACAGCGGAATTATACAGGAAAAACAGGCAGATCAGCGGTATCGCCGCACCGATCACACCGAGGATCATACCTTCCAGAAGGAATGGCAGTCGTACAAAAGCATCTGTAGCTCCTATGTATTTCATAATTCCGATTTCTTCCTTGCGGACAGAAATACCCATAGATACTGTATTGCTGATCAGGAATATGGAAATGATCAAAAGGATTGCGATCACGGCAATCGACACATAAGAAACCAGCTTGTTGATGGAACCCAGTGTCCTGGAGGCCTGTTCAGACTGATTTACCTTCCGGACATGTTCCAGTCCCTGGATATAATTCACCAGTTCTGTCTGCTTGGTAATATCATTAAGATATACCTGATAATTGGATGAATTGGCAAGAGGGTTATCATCTTTAAATCCATCTGCCGCATCTTCATCTCCAAAATATTTCTGTTTGTATTCTTCCCATGCCTGATCTGCGGACTGATAATCCATCCTGGCCACTTCCGGCCTGGACTGAATAGCATCGCCGATCGCCTGGATTTCTTCCTCTGAAGTGCCCTCATCAAAGAATACTGTGATCGGTACTTCTTCTTCCACCTTATGGGCAATATTACCGACGTTGTTCACGATGGAATAGAAAATACCTACCAGAAAAATGCAGGCTGCCATCGTGATGATACATGCCAGGGAAAACATCCAGTTTCTTTTTATATTCTTAAAGCCCTGCTTCAGGGTATACCAGATCGTACTAGGCCTCATGATATCCTCCCTCTTTCTCATCGCTGATGATCTTGCCGTTGTGCATGGTGACTACTCGCTTGCGCATGGCATTGACGATGTCCTTATTGTGGGTAACTACCAGAACTGTGGTTCCTCTGTCATTGATCTGCTCCATCAGAGCCATGATCTCTTCAGAGGTTTTCGGATCCAGGTTTCCGGTCGGCTCATCTGCCAGAAGGATGTCCGGGCGGTTTACCAGTGCTCTGGCAAGAGCAACTCTCTGCTGCTCACCACCGGAAAGCTCATCCGGGTATGCCTTATACTTTCCTGCAAGTCCTACCTCCTGGAGAACCTCCGGCACACGTTTGCGTATCACACGGGTAGGTCTTCCTATGACACGCTGCGCAAATGCTACATTCTCATATACATTACGGTCTTTTAAAAGACGGAAATCCTGAAATACTACCCCAAGCTTTCTGCGATACTTGGCAACGCGTCTGTGTTTCATCTTCTCCAGACGTTCCCCGCTGACTGTGATCGTTCCACTGGTAGAATCCAGTTCTTTCATCAGCAGCTTGATCAGTGTGGATTTACCGGAGCCACTGCTTCCTACTACAAATACGAATTCCCCTTTATCAACATGTAAGTTCGCATGATTCACAGCCGGAAGACCCGGGCCGTAAGATTTGCTCACATCTACAAGATCGATCATATATATCCTCCTCTATATTATAAAAGCATAATTTTCTTATTTTTTTTGTAACATTATTGTAATATATTTTCTGTTTAAATGCAAGAATAAATTTCCCGGGCCCTACAACTGTTACTGTTCACGTTACTGTTCACTCCGTTCTCAGTAACACGCTTCGCGATGCACAGAATTTATGCTGATCGCATAAATTCGCGCGATATGTCTCGGGTTTTCTGTGACCTTCGCTCACAAAAAACACCTCGCGGGACATTACCAGTGAACAGTAACCTGTTCACTCCATTCTCATTAATGCGCTCCGCGGAATATTACCAGTGAACAGTAAGCAACAGCCCTCTTCAAATTATTTATTTTAACGTAAAAATACCAAAATTACAATAGAGTCATGGATGTTATCTGTGAAGTTCATGTGAATTCGTTACTGCTCACTCCGTTCTCAGTAACACACTTCGTGAATGCTTCCAAACAGGAGGGACATTTACAACAATATTCCATGATGAAAAACGCTCATACAAAAACTGCCACCTATTCCGGGAAGGAATAAGCGGCAGTTTAAAAGTTCTAATATGTTGCCTTAATATATCAAACTATCATCCTGCATTCCGAATGCTATTAGTACTCTAATGTCTCCATATATTTCATATATCGAACAACCATCAGCGCGATCTTAAATGTAATGGCATCCTCAAACACTCTCAAATCAAGACCTGTACTCTTCTGGAGTTTATCCAGACGATATACCAGCGTATTTCTGTGGATATACAGCTGACGTGAAGTTTCAGATACGTTCAGACTGTTCTCAAAGAATTTATCGATGGTGACAAGTGTCTCCTCATCGAAATCGTCCGGAGATTTGTTGTCAAAGATCTCGCGGATAAACATCTTACACAGAGGAATAGGCAGCTGATAGATCAGGCGTCCGATTCCAAGTGAGCTATATGCGATAACTTCCCTGTCTCCGAAGAAGATCTTGCCTACATCAAGGGCCATACGCGCTTCCTTGTAGGAACGTGAAACTTCTTTCAACTCATTGACAATGGTACCGTATGCCATGTGGACATCCTCACCATCTTTATTCAGATCCAGAGTATCCATAATCGTATGAGCCAGCTTATCCATCTCCGGATAGCCCTCTCCCTCTTCCAGTTCCTTGACTATAATGATGCTCTTCTCATCAACAGCAGTGATAAAATCTCTGCTCTTTCCGCCAAAAAGGCTTTTCACGCTCTCTACAGAGCTGTGATCTTTCTCCTGGTTCAGTTCCAGGATCATAACTACACGACGGACATCTGCTTCAATATGAAGCTTCTTCGCTCTGTTGTAAATATCCACCAGAAGAAGATTATCAAGAAGAAGATTCTTGATAAAGCTGTCTTTGTCAAAACGCTCCTTGTACGCAACGATCAGATTCTGGATCTGGAAGGCTGCAAGCTTGCCTACCATATAAGTATCCTCATCATCTCCGTGGGCTACCAGGACATATTCCAACTGATAATCATCACAGACCTTAAAGTACTGAAATCCCTTGACAAGCTGGCTGTCCGCCTGGGATTCTACAAAAGCCTGGATATCTGCCGGCTGGATCTCAAAATCAGAAAAGGTAGACGCAAGTACCTTGCCGTCTGTGTCAATGACACAAAATTCCGTCCTTGATATTTCTTTAAGTCCCTCGAGCGTATTCTGTAACACCTGATTCGATATCATTCCGTTCAATCCCTTCTCACTTATGTGTATGCTTATCTTCTGTCTTTCCCTCTCTATCTATGGCTATTTTAATACAAAATCACCAAAAATGAAAGAGTAAAACTGAAAAAATTTACAAATTTTTGTTGAAATCCGCCTAATTTTTCTCTATAAAACCTTCTCCATGAACTTCTCTTGCATCGGAAACGATCACAAAAGCGTTGGGATCAATATCATCTACCAGCTCTTTCAGCTTCACAATTTCCTTTTTGTTTACCACACAGAAGATGATCGTCTTCTCCTGACCGGAATACATCCCCTTGCCACAGATCCCTGTCGCTCCGCGATCCAGGTCTTCCATAATGACTCTGGCAACCTCATCCGGCTTCTCCGTGACGATAAATGTCTGTTTGGAAAACTTCAGACCTTCGATCAGACTGTCGGATACTTTTGTTACCAGATAAACCGCAATGATGGCATACAGGGCCCGCTGGATACCGAACACATACATTCCTACGATCACAATAAGTCCATCAATAAACTGCATGATCTGTGCGATGGAATAATGACGCATATACTTCTGGATCAGTGCTGCCATCATATCCGTTCCGCCTGTGGTTCCCTGTCCAAGGAAAACCATTCCAATGCCGATTCCCAGGATCACACCACCGTATACAGCAGCCAGAAGGAGATCATCTCCCGCAATATTCCACACCGGCTGAATGGCAAGCCAGGTTGAGAGGGAGATCTCACCGACCAGAGCTTTTTTTACAAAGGAAAAGCCTTTGATCCGCCATCCCAGAAAAAACAGCGGAATGTTCAGCGTGATATTGGTAAGCCACAGCGGAACCCCGCCATCTATGATCTCACCGGTCCAGTGCTTCACCAGGATCGCTATACCGGAAAAGCCGCCTGTTACCAGTCCGGTTGCATCAAAAACGGAATTGATGGCAAGTGCCATCAGCCCGGTTCCTACTATGATCAGAAGATAATCCAGATACCAGTCCTTTTTTTTCACAAGACTCATAAAGTGCTCCTTTCATTTTTTACAGCAATTCCCGGAATTTACGTCTTGAAATGTCCTCAATATTTCTATTCCGCCCCGGAAATGCTATAGTATCATATGACAACTGCATCAGTTTCCCGCACTGACGTGTCATAAAAAGAACGGGACCGTACACTATTCTGCGTCCGTTCCCGTTCTCCATGCTATTTTTCTGTCTTTTTATTTATAAAATGAACAAATTCATAGCTTTCCATTATCTGAAAGTATTTTACGATTCTCGGATAAAGCGGTTCTGCCTTATCTCCGAAATGCTCTTTCACCAGCAGGGCAAGCTCCTGCACGGTTTTGGCTCCATCGATCTCAGGCCAGATAAAAGTTCCCATTTCATCAAGATGAACCTTGGAAAACCTTGGCTTGCCAAAAACCTTCTGCGCGATGGTATTGAACATACCCTTATTCTCTATCTCAAGAATGATCCGCTGCTTCAGGTCCCGGTGCCACCGGATCGACTGGTTTGTTTCCGGGATCAGATCAAGATAGTTGATATCCTGTTTCTTATCCTTTTTGTTTTTTCTCATCAGGCTTTCTTCTTTCTCCAGATAGAGAATTTAAGCAGTGACAGGATCATGATGATCATCAGCACAACACCGCCGATATTTCCAAGGTTTACAACGCCGGACATATCAAGGCTGATACCGACAACTGCAAAGATCGCAAGAAGAATTCCAACAAGACCCTCGCCGGCGATCATACCAGCACAGTAGAGAGTACCATCTGTGGCCTGAGCTGTCTTGGTTTTTTCGTCAACACCTTTTCTGCTGTCAAGTAATCCACGAACAATACCACCGATCATGATGGTTGCGTTCAGGTAGATTGGAAGGTAAAGACCGATTGCGAAAGGCATTACCGGGATACGGAGGATCTCAAGGCAGATTGCAAGGAATACACCTACAAATACAAGTCCCCATGGAAGGTTTCCGCCCATGATTCCCTCAACAATCATCTTCATAAGCTGAGCCTGTGGCGCAGGGATCTCTGCTGTACCGTAGCCCCATGCTGCATCCAGAAGATACAGAACACCGCCGATAGCAAGACCGGAAACAACAACACCGAGCATCTCGCCCATCTGCTGCTTCTTAGGTGTAGCACCAAGAAGGTATCCTGTCTTAAGGTCCTGAGAGGTATCACCGGCGATCGCTGCGATGATACAGATAACAGAACCAACAGCGATCGCTGCTGTCATTCCGTCGATACCTGTTTTACCGGAGCTCTTGATCGCAAATGTAGCAATCAGAAGAGTAGCGATAGCCATACCGGAAACCGGGTTGTTGGAGCTTCCTACAAGACCTACCATACGGGAAGATACTGTTGCAAAGAAGAATCCAAAAACTACGATGATAACTGCACCAAGAAGAGTTACCGGGATTGCCGGAACGATCCAGATGATAAATACCATTGCTATAACACCGAGAAGGATGAACTGCATCGGAAGATCCTGTGCGGTTCTCTCTGTGCTTGTGTTCTTGCTTCCCTTCATGCTCTTCATGGAGTCACGGAAGGTTGTAACGATCAGCGGCAGGGATTTGATCAGGGAAATGATACCACCTGTTGCGATAGCACCTGCGCCGATATATTTAACATAAGTAGACCAGATTGCTGCTGCTCCGCCGTTTGCGTAAAGCTGGGCAATGGTCGTTCCCTCTGCTGCCGGATACATCCATGTATCAGGTCCGAACAGGCAGATCAGCGGAATGATGACCATCCAGCCGATAAGAGAACCGGTAAACATGTAGGATGCGATCTTCGGTCCTACGATATAACCAACACCGAGAAGTGCCGGATAAACCTCCATACCGATCTCACCCTTGAAGGATTTAAATGCTGCAGAAACATCTGCCGGAAGAAGCTTCAGTCCATCAACAACAAATTTGAAGACAGCTGCAAGTCCCATACCGGAGAATACTGTGGAAGCATTTGCTCCGCCTTCCTCACCGGCAAGAAGAACGTCTGCGCAGGCAGTTCCTTCCGGATAGAGAAGAGTTGCATGCTCTTTAACAATGAGGGCATTACGAAGGGGTACCATGAAAAGTACACCAAGGATACCACCGCAAAGTGCGATCAGAGTGATCTCAACGATGCCTGGTTTGCTTGTAAGTCCTTCCTCTGCCCAGAGGAACAGTGCAGGCATGGTGAAGATAGCACCTGCTGCAAGAGACTCACCGGCTGAACCGATAGTCTGGACCATATTGCTCTCCAGAATGGAGTTTCTGCGAAGAATCACGCGGATAACACCCATGGAGATAACTGCCGCCGGAATGGAGGCAGATACTGTCATACCAACACGAAGACCAAGGTAAGCATTGGCTGCGCCGAAGATGACAGCAAGAATACATCCCATGATCACAGATGTAACTGTGAGCTCCGGAGTGATTTTCTCCGCAGGAATGTAAGGTTTGAACTCTGTGTTTTTGTTCATATTTCCTCTCCCTTTATCTAGTAAATTAGTAACGTTATATAGTATAGCAAATTTCGCAGTATTTTGCAAGAAATTATATCTGAGATATTATATATTATTTACAATTTTCTGTATAATTATAAGCAAATAATTGGTCACTATGCAGCTTTTATGCTAACATAGTGACCTTATTCCTTACAATTGAATATTATACATTTAAAATAAAATACTTTTTTTTTTCAGTTGTCCGTTTCCAGCTGTTTTGTCAGATATCGCCCTACGATCTTCGAGAAATTTCCGATATCCCGGATATAGGCAAAATCCTTTCCAAAAATCTTCTTTTCCGCCGGAAGATCCTTCTCTTCGCCTGCAAATACCCCCAGAACACTGACGCCCTGGCTCCGAAGACGCCGCACCTCTGTTGCAGTATCTGAAATGGCATATTTTCCCTGATAAGGGGCCGGATTTTTTGCATTGGGGCGGTTTATGATCACATCGTAGGGGCGTCCGTCACTTAAGATGATCAGGATCTTTTTTTCCTCTTCCCTCTGCAAAAGACTGTATCCCGCTGCTTTTATGGCAAGCCCGTCCCGATTATTGGAGGAAGTCACATAATTGAAAATATCCTCATCCGCCGAAACCGGATCATCATATTCCCGGAACCTGTGCAGGATCGTATGATCCCAGAATGTACAGTAGCTCATAACCCGATGAGGGATGTCCACATTGCTCAGGGCAGAGCTGATCATATAAGCCTGCAGTGCCACATCTCCCTGCCGACTCATCTGTGAACCACTGGCATCGATCAGTATATCCACCACAAAATCCGTATTGTCTCCACGAAGAATCCTCTTGAAAAGATTTGCCTCACCGCTTCTGCCTATACGCCACAGCCTAGAAGGAACGATAGTTCCCCGGTCTGATAGGACTTCCTGATTTTCACTTCGGATCACCAGTGCTTTTTTCAGGAGCTCAGTCAATATGGCAATATTTCGTTTTGCAATTCTGTGCTTGTCATGATAGATCCATATGTTCTTATTACGCAGACGCTTTGCATACTGGTACTGATAATTATCACGAACCGGATTTTTCAGGATTCCTTCTGTAAAATACAGGCTGCAGTCTCCGTGTATTCCCCGGCACATAAGATGGTTCATTCTTTTTTCTTCCGCAGGTGTGAGATAGGTTTTTCCAAAATTCAGTTCCACATAGGTATGAGCTTTCTGAAGAGCTTCCTCTGAAATCACCGTGATCTTGTTTTTCACCTTACGTTTTTCTTCCATATCCTGTGTCAGCGAGGAATCTTCAATATCTGTCATCCGGTCTGTGAGCTTTTCCACATAATTTTCCAGAGCTTCCTCATACATCTCTTCATTAAGGTAGTCTTCCCAGCCAAATTCCGTCAGTTCTTCCAGCGTCACCGCCATTACCCGTTCAAGGGAACCGTTTTTCTTCTCAAAGTCCGGATCGATGACCGCATTATAGAGGCTGTCGATGATCCGAATCAGTTCCATGGTATCTCTGCTTTCTGCGCAGGCATAGATCTGATCCCGGAATGCAGACAGTTTTTTCTCCAGAGGCTGTACGCTTCCTGTAAGTACATCACGGAATACTGCAATTTTCAGCCTATCTAACAACTTATCGTAGAAAGGCAGGGTTTCATATTCCTGATCCAGGATATCTTCCAGAGCTTTTTTTCTCATGCGGCGAACCCCGGGGCGCTCTTCACAGATCCGCTCTCCCACTGCCGCTTCGATACAGAGCTGTGTCAGCCCGGTCAGCTCCGTCTCAGAGGCATCCAGATAGATTTTTTTTACAAGATAAAGGCCAAGCAGATTTTTGTCAAAATATCTGGCAAAAGCCCCCTGTTTGATCCCATCGTAAAGAGCGATCTCTTTTGAGCGGAGAAACAGCGATACATCCGGCTTCACATCCAGTGTATAGTCGCCGCTTACCGTCCAGAGGAGATTACGGATCCGGTTTTCCAGCTCCATCTTGTAATCTTCTATAGAAAGTTCTTCTGTCAGATCTTTATGCATAGACATCGTCCTTTGTCCACTCTTCCGGGATCCTTGTACGGACTACATCGTCCACGATCTCCTTTTCAAAAATATCGAAGGTTTTGTTCACCACTCCCATCTGCACTGCTGCCAGGGGAGAAAGTCCTGCACGAACGATCTTCATAGCAGCCAGAAGACCTCGAAGATCCAGCGCTTTTGTGGAGATCTCACTGTTTACGGATTTCTTCTGAAGATCCATAAATACACCGATAAACTGTTCCACTGCCTTTTCCTTTGCCTCCGGGAACATTTTGCGGAAAATAAATCCCAGGGTTTCTTCTGTCTGCGCTGGCATATCGATCACCAGGAAACGAGAAACTAGAGCTTCGTTCAGCTCCTTTGTTCCTGCATATCCGTAGTTCATGGTTCCGATAAAACGTGCCGCAGGATGAAGGTCGATCCGGTCATAGCCCGGAACATCAATGGAGCGACGATAGTCCAGAGTTGCATGAAGGACAGAGACCGCATCGTTCTTTGCCATATTGATCTCATCCAGAATACCGAAGCCACCATACTCGGCACACTGATAGATGCTGCCCTTTCGGAGGCAGACTTCATTGTTTACAAAGGTATCCGTTCCGATCAGGTCTCCGCTGTTTGTATTGACATGGAAAGATACATTATAAACCGGGCGGCCAAAAGCATATGCCAGATTTTCTGCCAGGATATTTTTTCCCGTGGCCTTTGGGCCTGCAAGAAGAAGATTTTCTCCTTCCAGAAGTCCTGCAATGGCCATTTCCAGGATTTCTTTTCCGTAGAACGGTATGGACGGTCTGGTAACTCTGGCTGCAGCCCCCTCATCAACGTTATAATTTTTTCGAAACTCCTCGATACCGTGGATCAGGCTTTCGGAAACGTTCTGTTCTTTTAAAAATTCTAATTCTATCATATATACTTACTCCTGAATCTGATTGAATGCCGCAGATATCCTCATCCGCAGTTATTATATGATCCTATGACGGATAACCGCTTACAGATTCTTTCTCCGCCAGGTAAAAAACGGGACAGATCTTACATCTGTCCCGTCATTTGATCTCAAAGATGCCGCTGCACCCAGGGAACATCTCTTATTTCCTGTATTTTATTTAACCGATCATACCTCAAAGATCAGATCACCGTAGGATGGCATCGGCCACATATCTTTATCTACGATCATCTCAAGCTCGTCTACAGGTTTTCTTAAAGCCTGCATTGCCGGTACCACGCTCTCTCGGAAGAATACAGCACGGTCACGTCCCTCTTCATGGGATTCCGACTCAGCGATCAGTCCGGAAAGCTTATCCATAGCTGTCTTGGTCTCAGCAAGAAGTGCGGAGGTTTTTTCCAGAAGACTTGTCTGTACACTGACATCAAGCGCTGCGCTCACTGCCTTCACAGAATTGATGGACTCTGCAAGAACCGTTGTATAACGGATCACTGCCGGGATGATCTGCTTGGTAGCTACATCCACCATGGTCTTGGCCTCAATGTTGATAGCCTTTGCATAGCCTTCATACTGGATCTCTGCTCTGGACTCAAGCTCTGCTCTTGTAAATACATTAAAGGATTCAAAAAGCTTCACAGCCTTATCTGTAGTCAGCGCAGGAATGGCATCTACCATGGACGGAAGTATCGGAAGTCCACGTCTCTTTGCCTCTGCCTCCCACTCTGGTGCATATCCGTTTCCGTTGAATACAATACGCTGATGCTGGATCGCATACTCCTTGATCAGGTCATGTACTGCAGTATCAAAATCGTCTGCTGCTTCCAGACGGTCGCATGCATCGCGGAATACTTCTGCTGCAATCGTGTTCAGAACTACGTTGCACTCGGAAATGGAATCACGGGAACCAACCATACGGAACTCAAATTTGTTTCCTGTGAACGCAAACGGTGATGTTCTGTTTCGGTCTGTAGCATCCTTCATGAAATCCGGAAGTGTCTTAACACCGGTATCCAGGATCTCGCCGGTCTTACTGTGTGTGGCGGTACCTGTGCTGATCAGCTGCTCCAGAACATCCTGAAGCTGCTCACCAAGGAATACGGAGATAACTGCCGGCGGTGCCTCGTTTCCTCCGAGACGTTCATCGTTTCCAACGTCTGCTGCAGACTCTCTCAGAAGATCTGCATGCTCATCAACGGCTTTCAGGATACAGGTGAGAACAAGAAGGAACTGGATATTCTCATGAGGAGTTTTTCCCGGCTCAAGAAGGTTGATCCCGTCATCCGTTGTCAGGGACCAGTTGTTGTGCTTACCGGAACCGTTAACTCCTGCAAACGGTTTCTCATGAAGCAGGCAGCGCATACCATGGCGGCTTGCAACTTTTTTGAGGATACGCATCATGATCTGGTTGTGATCTGCTGCAATATTTACCGGTGCGTAGATCGGTGCCAGCTCATGCTGTGCAGGTGCAACCTCATTGTGCTGTGTCTTTGCTGTTACGCCCAGCTTCCAGCACTCCTCGTTGACTTCCTTCATGTATGCGGAGATTCTCTGACGGATGGTTCCGAAATAGTGGTCATCCATCTCCTGTCCCTTCGGCGGCATAGCACCGAAAAGAGTTCTTCCTGTATAGATCAGGTCTTTTCTCTGGAGCCATTTCTCCTTATCAACCAGGAAATACTCCTGCTCAGCTCCAACGGAAGGAGTTACTTTTTTTGATGTTGTATTTCCGAAAAGGCGAAGAAGTCGAAGCGCCTGTGTATTGACCGCTTCCATGGAACGAAGAAGCGGTGTTTTCTGGTCAAGCGCCTCTCCTGTGTAGGAACAGAATGCTGTGGGGATACATAAGATCCCGCCTGCTGCGTCATGACGTACAAAGGCAGGTGATGTGCAATCCCATGTTGTATAGCCTCTTGCCTCGAATGTTGCACGAAGTCCTCCGGATGGAAATGAGGATGCATCCGGTTCACCCTTGATCAGCTCCTTGCCAGAAAAGCTTAAGAGTACCTTTCCGTCCTCTCTTGGCGCTGTGACAAATGCGTCATGTTTCTCGGCAGTAACACCTGTCAGCGGCTGAAACCAGTGACAATAATGAGTAGCACCTTTCTCAATAGCCCATTCCTTCATCTCATGTGCAACCACATCAGCGATCTCCATGGACAGCTCCTTACCCTCTTCTATTGTCTTTTTCAGTTCGCGGTATACCTTCTTCGGCAAACGGTCCTGCATAACAGAATCGTTAAATACATCGCAGCCAAAGATTTCCTTTACGTTGATATAATCTCCCATTTCTTCCTCCTTTTCGTTCCTGTATATCCAGTCTTTCTTATGAGGAAAGACATTTTCACCTCTGTATGATCACCTTGTCTTCGGATACTCGGATCATTCTTCGCTCTTCTGGGTAATCTCCTTGATCTCCTGCATTTTCTGGTTCAGCCGGCTTTTTTTCTGTTTCTTACTGCTGGTAAGATAAAGGTTCATGGCCTCATGAAGATTATCGATCTCCACACGGGTCTGATCTCCACCGAATTCTCCATCCAGCGTCCACGGAACAGCCTCCTCTGACTCTATCACAACATGCGCAGACTTAAAAGAATAGATCAGATCTGTATTATCCTCTGCAGTAAGAAGCGCAGTCATGATCTCCTGAAGCTCCAGCGGATTCTTCGGATTGGTGATCAGTGTCACCTCAAACAGTCCGTCATTCATATCCACGTTTTTTCCGGTAAGATTCTTAAATCCGCCTACAGATCTGGAATTGCTAATCATACCGTAGATAAAATCATTCTCCACAGTCAGCTCATCGGAGGTTACCTTCAGATGATAGGATTTCACCTCAAAAAGCTGCTTCATCCCTTCCAGCACATAGGCAACATGTCCCAAGATATTTTTCAGATCCTGGTCTGTCTCATAGGAAACATTGGTAAACAGTCCAAACGCAGCCACATAGGCAAATGTCTGGTTATTAAATTTACCGATGTCACAGTGATAGATCTGCTCCTCCATGATCATGGAGGCAGCTGCAGTCATACTCTTCGGCATAAACAGACTGTTGGCAAAATCATTGGTGCTTCCTGCAGGGATATACCCGATCGGTGTCTGGCTGCCCACTTCCACGATTCCGGTAACCACCTCATCCAGTGTACCGTCACCTCCACTGCAGGCGATCAGATCTACCTGATCTGCATATTCCTTCACCTGTTCATAAGCATCCTTCGGTCCCTGCGTGGCACGGATGATCACTTCGTACCCACCTTTATTAAAGATATCCACAATGTCCAGCAGATGCATCTTGATTCTTCCTTTTCCTGATTTGGGGTTGAAAACAAAAAGCATTCTTTTTTTCATTATACAATCCTCATTTCCCGAAATGATTCGTTATGTCTATTCTTTTACTATGATAAAAAAAACGATGTAAAATGTCAATCTTAACTTTTCACATCTGGTCTTACCACAGGCAGCCGGAATTTTATAACAAAAAAAGTCCGAAAACCCAATAAAATTGAATCTTCAGACCTTTTGTTAAATAGCGAGAGGGGGATTCGAACCCTCGACACCACGGGTATGAACCGTGTGCTCTAGCCAACTGAGCTATCTCGCCATATTCTTTTGTAACATGGGACCTATAGGGCTCGAACCTATGACCCTCTGCTTGTAAGGCAGATGCTCTCCCAGCTGAGCTAAGATCCCATATAAATAGCGAGAGGGGGATTCGAACCCTCGACACCACGGGTATGAACCGTGTGCTCTAGCCAACTGAGCTATCTCGCCATATTCTTTTGTAACATGGGACCTATAGGGCTCGAACCTATGACCCTCTGCTTGTAAGGCAGATGCTCTCCCAGCTGAGCTAAGATCCCATAACAGTTGTTCGTCTTAGGAACTCTTCCGTTCCGCAACTCGCTTTGCTATTATATAATGGTTTGTGACTTGTGTCAACAGTTTTTTTCACTTTTTTTAATTTTTTAAAAAATATATGCTTTTTTGTATTTTTACAGTGGCAGGGAGGTCTGAAATCCCCTGCCACTGCATGCAGCTCACGCAATCCTGGTATTATCTGAAGTACTCAACACCAGATTCGAAAATCTTGATATCCTGCTCTCCGTAAATATTGACAGCAACGCCTGCGTCACGACGCTCACTGTGTGCCATCTTTCCGAGAACACGTCCATCCGGGCTTGTGATTCCCTCGATGTTCATATAAGAGCCGTTTACATTAAACTCACCCTCATATCCGGTCTCATCTACCGGTACATACTCCGTTGCAATCTGTCCATTTTCCTTGAGTTTCTTCAGCCACTCATCATTTGCGACAAAACGTCCCTCACCATGAGAAGCCGGATTACAGTATACGCCGCCAAGCTGTGCTTTCTGAAGCCATGGAGACTTGTTGCTGACAACCTTGGTGTAAACCATCTTGGATACGTGACGTCCGATGGTGTTGTAGGTCAGTGTCGGAGAATCCTCTTTCTGTCCACAGATCTCACCGTACGGTACCAGTCCCAGTTTGATCAGTGCCTGGAATCCGTTGCAGATACCAAGAGCAAGACCGTCACGCTCATTGAGGAGCTTCATAACTGCCTCCTTGATCTTCTCGTTCTGGAACGCGGTAGCAAAGAATTTCGCGGATCCATCCGGCTCATCTCCGGCTGAGAAGCCGCCCGGGAACATGATCATCTGTGCCTGATCGATGGCTTTCTCAAAGAGCTCTACAGAATCATGGATATCTTCTGCTGTAAGGTTCTTGAATACCTTTACGTCTACCTCAGCGCCTGCTCTCTCAAATGCACGGGTGCTGTCATACTCGCAGTTTGTTCCAGGGAATACCGGAATAAATACACGCGGTTTTGCAACCTTATGTTTGCATACATAGATGCTGTCTGCTTTGTAAAGAGAACCGTCATCTGCCTTGACGTCCTCGGTTCCTGCTGCTGTTTTAAATACATTCTCCAGAGTTCCTTCCCATGTGGAAAGCGCCTCTTTCAGAGTGATCTCTGTATCACCGTAGGTGAACTTCGCATTATCCGTAACCTCACCGATCACAGTATAGGTAATGGCAAGCTCACCGACTTTTCCATCCGGAACCTCACAGATGATATCGCCGAATGCCGGAGCAAAGAAATCTCTTGGATCAAGGTTATGCTCGATCTTTACACCCATGCCGTTACCAAAGGCCATCTTGCTGACTGCAGCAGCGATTCCATGACGGTCAAGTGCATATGCGGAGATCACACGGCCTGCCTGGATATCCTGGTGTAATTTATCATACTGCTCCATAAGAGCCGGGTAATCCGGAAGATCATAGGAATCCTTCGGTGCACGGAGCCATACCAGCTTGCTTCCTGCTTTTTTGAGCTCCGGTGTGATCACATCTTTTACCTTTGCAACATCCACTGCGAAGGACACCAGTGTCGGAGGAACATCAATATCATTGAAGGTTCCGGACATACTGTCCTTACCGCCGATGGAAGGAAGGCCGAATCCGATCTGTGCCGCATAAGCGCCAAGCAGTGCGGAGAACGGCTGGCTCCATCTCTTAGGATCTTCTGTCATACGACGGAAGTATTCCTGGAAGGTGAAACGGATCTTCTTATAGTCACCACCGGTTGCAACGATCTTGGCAACGGACTCGGTTACTGCGTAGGCAGCTCCATGATACGGACTCCATGAGGAAAGGTATGGATCAAAGCCGTAGCTCATCATGGTAACAGTCTCTGTTTTTCCGTTCTGTACCGGAACCTTTGCAACCATGGACTGTGTCTCTGTCAGCTGATATTTACCACCGTGAGGCATAAATACACTGCCTGCGCCGATGGAGCCGTCAAACATCTCCACAAGACCCTTCTGTGAGCATACATTCAGGTCAGCAAGAGTATCCATCCATTTTTTCTTTACATCTGTTACATCCGGACGTTCCTCGAAAAGATTTCCGTCCTTTGACGGGATCTCAACCTCAACGGAGGTCTCCTGATGTGCACCGTTGGTATCCAGGAATGCACGGGAGATATTTACGATCTCTTTTCCTCTCCAGTTAAGGACAAGGCGTGGCTCCTCCGTTACAACTGCAACCGGAATTGCCTCGAGATTCTCTTCATTTGCAAATTTCAGGAAAGTATCCACATCTTTCGGGTCAACTACAACAGCCATACGCTCCTGAGACTCAGAGATAGCGATCTCAGTGCCGTCAAGACCTGCGTATTTTTTCGGAACCTTGTCGAGGTCGATCTGAAGTCCCGGTGCCAGCTCGCCGATGGCAACGGAAACACCGCCTGCGCCAAAGTCGTTACATTTCTTGATGATATGGCTGACTTCCTCTCTGCGGAACATTCTCTGGATCTTACGCTCGGTAGGCGCGTTACCTTTCTGCACCTCAGCGCCGCAGACCTCGATGGAAGCCTCTGTGTGGACCTTGGAGGAACCGGTTGCACCGCCGATACCGTCACGGCCGGTACGTCCGCCAAGAAGGATGATGATATCTCCAGGGTCGGAATTTTCACGGATAACCGCACGTCTCGGAGCCGCACCCATAACCGCACCGATCTCCATACGTTTTGCAACGTAGTCCGGATGATAGATTTCTTTTACAGCACCGGTTGCAAGACCGATCTGGTTTCCGTAGGAGCTGTAGCCGTGGGCTGCGCTGCGGACAAGCTTCTTCTGCGGAAGTTTACCCTTCAGAGTTTCCTTTACGGATACGGTAGGATCTGCTGCACCTGTCACACGCATTGCCTGGTATACATAGGTACGTCCGGAAAGCGGATCACGGATGGCTCCGCCAAGGCAGGTTGCCGCACCACCAAAAGGCTCGATCTCCGTCGGATGGTTGTGTGTCTCGTTCTTGAAGTTGATCAGCCACTCTTCTTCTTTCCCGTCCACGTCCACCGGTACCACGATACTGCAGGCATTGATCTCATCAGACTCTTCCTGGTCTGCAAGCTTGCCTTCTGCTTTCAGTTTCTTCATTGCCATAAGTGCAAGATCCATCAGGCAGACAAACTTATCATCACGGCCCTTGTACATATCCTTATGGGCATCCAGATATTCTTTGTATGTTTTTTCAATAGGAGTCTTATAATCACCTTCGTCAAACTTCACGCTGGTAAGCTCTGTGGAGAAAGTAGTATGACGGCAATGATCAGACCAATAGGTATCCAGAACACGGATCTCTGTCATGGAAGGATCGCGTTTCTCTTCATTTCTGAAATAATTCTGGATATGCTGGAAGTCCTTAAATGTCATGGCGAGGTTCAGAGAAGCGTACAGCTCCTTCAGATCAGCCTCAGCCATATCCTTGAATCCGTCAAAAATCTTCACATCCTCAGGATCCGGGAATACTGTTACCAGTGTTTCCGGCTTCTCAAGACCTGTCTCACGGGAATCCACAGGGTTGATGCAGTGATGTTTGATTGCCTCAAACTCTGCATCTGTAACGTTTCCTTCGATTACATAAGTAGTTGCTGAACGGATGATCGGTGCTGCATTCTCATCCAGGAACTGTACACACTGCACTGCAGAATCGGCTCTCTGGTCAAACTGTCCAGGAAGGAATTCTACGGAAAATACACGTGCGCCCTCTGCCACATCAAATTTTTCAAGATACAGATCATCTACCGGCGGCTCTGCAAATACGGTCTTGCAGGCTTTCTCAAATACTTCATCGGAGATATTCTCCACGTCATAACGGATCAGCTCACGGACTGCTGTCACAGTGCTGATACCAAGATAATGTTTGATCTCATGTTTCAGTTCCTTTGCTTTTACTGCAAAGGCAGGTTTCTTTTCTACATACACACGTCTTACGTTGCTCATAGAAGGCTCCTTTCTCTATATCCGATAATAAGGATGGTAAACGTGCAGAAAGCATTTCAGTCTTTCTTTTCTGCTGAAAATATAGTATCATAGGAAATATCATTAGTAAAATTAATATATCTTATATCATTTATAAGCGGAGGATTTTTCACATATGGATATCAATCTTGAACTTTACAAAGTGTTTTATTACGTGGCCACGACGCTGAGCTTTTCGGAGGCTTCCAGACAGCTTTTTATCTCACAGTCTGCAGTAAGCCAGGCCGTCAAAAACCTTGAAAAAAAGCTGGGCCATACTCTGTTTGTGCGCAGCACCAAACGGGTCATCCTGACTCCGGAGGGAGAGCTTCTTCTCCAGCATGTAAAGCCGGCCCTTTCCATGCTAAACGAGGGAGAGGCTGTCCTTTCCGGAGAAGGAAATCTTACCGGTCAGCTGCGGATCGGTGCCAGCGATACTCTGTGCCGCTATTTTCTCATCCCCTATCTCCGCCGTTTCCACAAGGATCATCCGGAGGTACGGATCAAGATCATCAACAGTACCTCCATCGGATGTGCGGAGCTTCTGGAAAACGGCCAGGCTGAGCTGATCGTCACCAACTACCCGAATTCCCGGCTTTCAGCCCACACCAAGCTTCAGACTGTGCTGGAATTCCGGGATATCTTCGTGGCAAATCCGGACTATTTCACCATGGGCAAATCGCCTCTTTCCATGGAAAATCTTCTGGATTATCCCATCCTGATGCTCGCTCCAAAGAGTACCACCAGCGAATATCTTCATCAGGTGTTTGCAGCCCAGGGACTGAAGCTGCTGCCGGAGGTTGAACTGAACAGCAACGATCTGCTGATCGATCTTGCAGAGATCGGACTTGGTATTGCCTGTATCCCGGATTATATGCTCCGCAACCGTCCGGGTCTGGAACCTGTCCATCTGAAAACACCTCTGCCCGCAAGAAGTGCCGTGATCGCTCATCATGAAGCACTGCAGCTTTCCCAGGCTGCCCAGTGCTTTCTTAAATATTTTTCCCAGATCTGATACGATCAAGTTCCTGCCGCTTACTGCTTTTCGCGATCGAAGCAGGATACTTCCCTGATTCAGTAAAAAAGCCACCGGAATCTGCCATAAGGTTATTACGATCCTTATGTACTCAATTCCGGTGGTCTTTTCTGTTATTGATATCGGTCAGATATTATTCTTATTACTTACGCTTCAGCCTTCGGCATCACGTCTGCTGCCGCAGTGATATACTCATTCTCGATCTTACTGAACAGACCGCTGTCTGCAAGCTCTGCAAGCTTCACGTCAATCGGCATCTTGCCCAGGACCGGAACCTTCAGTTCTGCAGCGATCTCATCGATATGGCTCTCGCCAAAGACCTTGATCTCTTTTCCGCAGTCCGGACATTTCACATAGCTATAGTTCTCCACGATTCCAAGGACCGGAACCTTCATCATATCAGCCATGTTATAGGCCTTCTTGACGATCATGCGGACCAGATCCTGCGGAGAAGTAACGATCACGACACCCTCGATCGGCAGGGACTGGAATACTGTCAGCGGAACATCTCCGGTTCCTGGCGGCATATCTACAAAAAGATAATCCAATTCACCCCAGATCACATCACTCCAGAACTGTTTTACCATATTTGCAAGGACCGGACCTCTCCAGATCACCGGTGTCTCCTCATCCGGGAGAAGAAGGTTTACAGACATAACCTCGATTCCGTTTGCAGTTGGCATCGGATATATCCCATTGTCACTGCCCTGTGCATTGCCCTTGATGCCATACATCTTCGGGATGGACGGACCGGTGATATCAGCATCCATAATGCCCACTTTATATCCCTTGGAAGCCATCAGGTTTGCCAAGGAGCCTGTTACGAAGGATTTACCCACGCCTCCCTTTCCGCTGACAACTCCGATCACATGTTTTACGTCAGAAAAAACATTTGGTTCTGCCATGAGGCTCTGGGGCTGTTTCTGTCCGCAGCCTTCACAGCTTGATTTGTTGCAGGATGTATTGCTACACTCTTTTGCCATAATAGATTCCTCTCATTCTTTGTATTTACACAGACAGAACTGGCTCTCTGTCCGTGTATTTTTCTCATTCACGATCTCTCATGAACTCCTTACCTTACTTCATAAATCTGTCGATCGCTTTTTCCAGTTCCTTGATAGCATCCCTGTCTCCATGCTCCACTGCATCCACGATGCAGTGTTCTATATGATCCTGCAGTATGATCTTGCCTGTATTATTGATCGCAGATTTTACGGCTGACAGCTGGATCAGCACTTCGCTGCAGTCACGTCCTTCCTCCACCATACGCTTAATGGATTCCATATGCCCGATGGCCCTGGAAAGTCTGTTGAGTACGGCCTTGGTCTGTGCGTGGCTGTGATGATGAGGATGTGTGCCATCGTGAGTATGCACATGTTCCTGTTCCCCATGGGTATGTTCAAGAACGGTTCCATCCTCGAGAACGTGCACATGTGTTTCTTTCATGTGTATTTCCTCCTTCAGATCTCCGTGAAAGAACAGCGCTGCCGGATCATAGATGTCTGAATGTCAAAAATGATGGTTCCGTCTTCCAGTACTGTCTTCTCGTAGGAGACATCCTTCCCCTGAAATTTCTGTTTCACATACGCTTCCGGATCTGCAATCTCCACTTCTTCCACAAATACATCACGCATCTGATTTCTCGGACATTTGTTAAAAATTTCCCAGATTACTTCGTACTCTTTCATCTGTGCCTGTTCCTTTCTTAGTCATCCTATCCATTATAATAATTTTATGTTTTTTTGTCAAAAATAATTGCACTCACGCAAATATTGTCGTATGATACATATTAAAAATATTACTGCTCTGTCCGTGGGCAGTAAACATATATTAATGTGATAAATCAAAGGAGATAAATTTCATGCAGCTTTTAAAAGACAGAATTCTGACAGACGGCGTAGTAAAAGAAGGAAATATTTTAAAAGTGGACAGCTTCCTGAATCATCAGATGGATATTGACCTGATCAACGAGGTCGGCAAAGAATTCAAGAAACGTTTTGACCACTGTCCAATCACCAAGATCCTTACCATCGAGGCTTCCGGTATCGGTATTGCCTGTATTGCGGCACAGTATTTCCATGTACCGGTTGTATTTGCCAAGAAAGCACAGAGTGTGAACCTTGACGGCGAGATGTACACCACCAAGGTAGAGTCTTTCACCCACAAGAAAGTTTACGATGTGATCCTTTCCAAGAAATTTCTCGGACCGGAAGATCACGTACTCCTGATCGATGATTTTCTTGCCAATGGCTGTGCACTTCTCGGTCTGATCGACATCGTTAAGAAATCCGGCGCAACTCTTGAAGGAGCCGGAATCGTTATCGAAAAAGGCTTCCAGTCCGGCGGACAGACCATCCGTGACATGGGTATCCATCTGGAATCCCTTGCTATCATTGATTCCATTGCTGATGGCAAACTTACTTTCCGTGAATAAGATTTATCATAAAAAATACTCCTGGAAACTTATATACATTGTTTCCGGGAGTATTTTTATTTTTATCACAGCCAGATCATGATATCATTTCTGATCTATGCATCTGCACCCTTTTCCGCTTTCTCTGAAGGTGTCGGAGTTACTGTTTCCTCCGGTGTCGGTGTTCCGGAAATTTCCGTTTCTTCCTTTTCCGATGAAGCCGATACAGTTTCCGGTGTATTTTCATCTATATCCGGTTCTTCCGTCACCGTAGCTTCCGATGTCACTGTCGGCGTTGGTGTGGCAGTTGCCTCCGGCATGATCTCTTCCTCTTCATAATATCCGTCATCCACAAGCATCTGATAATTATCTGCATCGATCAGCTGGATATCACTGGTCACAGTTCCCACGATCTTAGTTCCATTGTCATACTGCTCATAATCGGAGATCTCCGGCTTCTCCCCTTTCAGAAGAGCATCCACCATCGTCACACAGTCATTTGCCAGTACACGGTTATCAAACAACAGATCATCCTCAATCTTTCCCTGGATCACAGCAGTCACTGCTTCTGCCTCACAGCCGCCTCCTGTGATCATAGGCCAGCCATCCTCTCCAGACACATGTCCTGCATCCTCCAGGGCATCCACAGCCCCAAGTGCAAGGTCGTCGGCACCTGTGCAGATAATATCCGGCGCACCCTCTGTATAATTCTGAGAAAGGATCTCCGCCATATCATTCTTTGCGGTATTTCTTCCGGAACGCATCACTGCAGTATCATCAAAGGTCAGCTTTCCTGAAGTACATACCAGTGTTCCGTCGTCGAAATATTCCTGAAGCTTCTCCATCACGCCATTATAAAAGAACAGTGCGTCACGATCATCCGGAGAGCCCATAAGGAACTCAATGGTCAGAGTTTTCTTTTCTTCCCGGGCTTTCTCCAGATCCATTTTTTTTATGATGGAATCTCCCACCATTTTTCCGGCTTTTCTTGTATTAAAGGTAACATAATAGTTGACCTTATCTGTATCCATGATCAGCTGATCGTAAGAAATCACAGGGATAGATTTCTCATACACCTGCTCCAGCACATCGTTCAGGCTGTAAGCATCTGAAGGTGCGATGACAAGTGCAGAAAGCTCTTCATCGTCCAGAATGGACTGGATCTGTGATACCTGCGTATCACTGTCTTCATCTGCCCAAAATATCTCTGCATCATATCCATCATCTTCCAGTGTATTCTGAAGAGTTTCTCCATCAGCAGACCAACGGGGATCATCTGCTGATGAAGGCAGAAACACACCTACTTTCTTATCTGCTGCCGCAGTTTCTTTTGCTTCTTCTTTTTCTTCTTCCTCTGCATCATTGCTGTTTTTGGCTTTTCCTTCCGGGTCTTCAGACTCCACACTTTCATTGGCTGCCTCTGTCGCCTCTTTGTTTTTTCCACAGCCGGAAAAGGCTGCTGTAAAGACAAAAGCTCCCACAAGCAGGATTGCTGTTTTTTTCTTCATGATCAAATCTCTCCTATAAGCCTTTATAGTCCTTTGCCAGTGATTTCAGATAGTCTCTGTAGGCGGCTGCAGATTTCTTGGGTTTCAGGATACGTACACTGCCGCCCATCCCGGTCAGCCAGCCGTAGAATTTTCCATTTTCCGGAAGCTCTGCAGTTACCGTCAGATCTCCGCTATCTTTCATCTTATATTCTGCATCTGTGCCGAAAAAGTCACGCACCTCCGCCTGTACAGCTCCGGTACAGAGAAGTTTTATTTCTTTTTTTATGGTTCCGGCTGAAGCCTCAAGAAGCTTCCGGTACCCTGTCACAGAGGTCTCATGAATATCTTTAGTTTCATGAATCTCCTTAGCTTCCGCAGTCAGCCCGGGTTCTTCAGACGGCTGTTCCTCTCCGGCACTCTCACCGGCAAGATAATACCCACCCGGCCGTTCTCTTGTATAACGGATATCCATTCCAAAAGAACGTAATACCTCCACATCATCATAAATGCTCTTTCGCTCTGCACGGATTCCCTGTTTCTCAAGATTCTCAAGGATCTTCTGCATAGATATTACCCGATGCTCCCCTGTTTCCCGCAGCATTTTTTCAAGGTACAGGATCTTCGCCTTCTGATTGTTTGATTTTGCCATACTGCCCTCTTATCCTTCGTTTTTTACAAAGCGATGGAAAATATAGGAGTTTGCCTCCTGTTCCTCGCTGTCATCCAGTTTCTCAAGTTCGATCTTTTTACCGTATTTCTTTTCCAGTGCACGGCTGATCAGAAGATCTGCAAGCTGCGGGTTCTTGGGAAGAAGCGGTCCGTGAAGATACGTACCGATCACATTTTTGTATACAACCCCTTCCTCACCGGATTGTCCGTCATTTCCGTATCCTGACAGAACCTTTCCCAGAGATCTGTTGTTTCCGATGGTGGTACGCCCTCCATGATTTTCAAAACCTACGATGGGCATATCAAAAAGATCGCTCTGCATCACAATGTTTCCAATAAGGCGGCCTTTTCCCTGCTCAGTGCTCATATCTACAAGCTTCAGACCCTCGATCATTCCCTGATCCGTCTTATAATAATTTCCAAGGAGCTGATACCCTCCACAGATTGCGATCACAACTCCATTGTCTTCCACATACGCCTTGAAATCCTTCTGGATTTCCTTCAGCTTTTCACATACCAGCATCTGTTCTCTGTCGGAGCCACCGCCAAGAAGTACGATATCCAGTTTGGAAAAATCGATTCTGTCATCCAGTTCATAAGCTATGGTTTCTGCCTCGATTCCTCTCCAGAGACAGCGCTTCATCAGACACTGGATATTTCCTCTGTCACCGTAAAGGTTCAGAAGATCCGGATATAAATGCCCTATCGTTATCTTCATTTCTCACCCTCCAGTTTCTTCAGGATATTTCTGGTGCCAAACAGCGCCGTATAATTTACAAGTACATAAAGATTACCGCATCCATCTCCGATTCGTTTGCGGATGGCTGTCTCCACATCATTTTCCAGCATGGACGGGATATCCACATATTTCAGACGGAGGCGCATATCCTGACACCGGATACCACTGACTGTGATGGAATTGATATTGTCACCTCCGAAAAGATCAAAATCCACATCCCAGAGCCAAGAGATATCTTTTCCATCCTGTGCATTATCATTGATCACAATGATGATATCCTTTGGTGATCCGTCCTGCATCACAGCTGAAATGTTCTGGTTAAAACCGGCCGGATTCTTGGCAAGATTCAGAACAACACTGGTGCCCTTGATCCGAAACTGTTCATTGCGTCCGTTTTCCGGATTAAACTTCCGGAGCATCTCATTAAAATGCTCCGCCTTAAAGCCTGCGGTACGAATTCCCGCATAGGCAGCCAGAATATTATACACATTATAGAATCCCTTATAATTGGCCACGATCCTTTTATCCTCCACTGTAAAGGCAATCTGATCATCCACCTTCACATCTGTGGCATCAAAGTCGATCTCCGGACGTTTAAAGCCGCATTTCGGACATCTGTAGTCTCCCAGCTGACTGTAATGATAGAAGCTGTAGATCAGCCTTTCTCCACAGCACTTACAGAACCGGCCCTCACGGATCTCGTTTGTTTTATTCTCGATCACCGGTTTGCTGATCCCGTAGGTTACAAAAGGATTTCCGCAGTCCATGGCAAGATATGCAGACAGTGCATCATCACCATTGACAATGACCTTCATATCCGGAACCTTTTTCATCATTTCTTCCAGGATGTTCATAGTGATATCGATCTCGCCATAACGGTCCAGCTGATCACGGAACAGATTGGTCATAACCATATAATCCGGTCTGATCCTTGTGAACACATGTCTTGTGGATGCCTCATCCACCTCGATACAGGCATAATCCGCATCCAGTTTTCCGCTGAATTTTGCCCCCAATACAAAGGCTGCCACAACTCCGTTGAGCATGTTGGAACCGGTATGATTGCAGATGACCTTTTTTCCCTCTGCCTCAAGGCCTGCGCACAGCATGTTATTGGTTGTGGTCTTTCCGTTGGTTCCGCATACTACAAATATTTTTTCTCTTACCTGAGAAGAAAGCTCTTCCAGGATATCCGGACAGATCTTCATCGCGACCTTACCGGCCCAGGTCACACCCTGCCGGCCCATAAGCTTACAGACATGTCCTGTGATCTTTGCTGCCATCACAGCAATGGTTGTTCTTATTTTCATAATCTTCTGATTCCTTTGTTTTTATTTCTCTTACCACAGATCTTCCGCTGTCAGGAAATCGGTACAGATTCCTTCTGCTCCCTGCGAAATGTATCTTCTGGCCTGGTCACGGTCATTGACCGTATAAACATACAGACTGATCCCGTTTTTTTCAAAGATCTTCTCCGTTTCTTCTGACCAATACTCCCAGTATACTGTTGCTGCCGGAATTCCCTTTTCTTTACAGAAGGATGCAATATACTCCAGCTCTTCCACAGAATACTCCTGCCACAGTGAATATACATAGGAAGGAAAAGAATAGAGCATGACCGTTCCGGGAAACATTGCTTCATTGTAGATTTCCGGAATGATCCGATTCAGCGTCTCACCGGCACCCGCATTCCTGGCGATTTCCACATAATCACTGTAATCCTCCAGTGTTCTCTGATAATTGCGAAGAGAATACTGTTTGGAATCGATCAGCACATATGCATCCGGATAATCTTTCAGAAGAAGGAAAAAATCCTCCAGTGTCATGGGGGTGTATTTCCCATATATTTTACTTTGTCTGAATTCCTTTTCTGTAAGGACTTTTTTTCCGTTGCCATCCCACTGTCCCATGGAATCGTTCCAGTTATGCCTGCAGACCCATACTCCATCGGATGTCCTGGAAAGATCCAATTCAAAAAGACGAACTCCCTGTTCATACATGAACAGAAATCCCTCTCTGGAATTCAGGTAATCCTTTCCGTCCATACCTCCCAGAGCATGTGCAATGGTCCTGTAGTCCTTCCAGCTAAATCCTCCTGATGTATTCCGGGCAGCTTCTGTTTCCGGAAAACTTCCTCCCAGAAGAAAAAGCGATACAAACAGTATTTCCAATGTCAGTATAAAACGTCGCATCATCTCAGGCAACAAAAAAATGCACAAGACGTAAAGGAAAACATTTCCTCGCTGCTTTCCTTTTTATCTTCTGCAAATTTATCATATCCGGGAATCTGTCCCAAATCATTCCTATATTGTTTCTGTCCGGTAATACCAAAAGTCCCACCGACCATGTTTATCATCCTTTCGCATACGTGTAGTCGTATTTCATACATTACCGATTGTACGCTAAAAAAGGATAATAATCAAGTTAATCCTCTTCTTCCTCGTCATATTCCTGCTGAAGCCTCAGATATTCATCATATTTCTCGTGTGCATTCCGATTATAGGATCGGGAGATCGGTATTACATGCTCCCCGATATGGAAGCTGTCATTTTCAGCTCCTGTGACCCGCTCCATATTTACTATAAAGCTCTGATGACACCGCAAAAATGTACCGTCGTCAAGCTGTTTTTCGAAGTCTTTCAGCTTACCTCAGGTTTCCTTTTCTTTTCCAATTCTTCCAATAAAAGCTCGCCGCTTTTAAATATCCGATTTATGTATCCCCTTTTACTCCATCATTGTTACTTTTTGTTCTATATATTATACCATGATTTGTTATTCAAATTATGATATCTTAATGTAATTTATGGTCGAAAACCCACCATTTCTGCATTTTTTCGAGTTTTTTGGAATATAAAAAAAGGACATCTGCATTTCTGCAAATGTCCTTTAAATCGGTCAGAAGTAAATTATACAAGCTCGATAAGAACTTCCATTGCTGCATCGCCTTTACGCTGTCCGATCTTAACGATTCTTGTGTAACCACCGTTACGATCTGCGTATTTCGGAGCGATCTCGCTGAACATCTTGTCAACCATGTCAACTTCTTTTGTATTTTTCTTTCTGCCAGCGCCCTTAGCAGGAACCTCTGTTACAGGATAGAAAACTTTCATCATCTCACGACGTGCATGAAGTCTGGAAGGAGCATCTTTCTTGATCTCTTTCTGAACTTCATCGTAAACTGTTTTCTTTTTGCCGTCTACGACTTCTTTTACACGTTTTCCGTCAGCATCTTTACGAGCAACCTTAGCTGTTACTGTAACTGTCTCGAAATTGTCTTTCTCACGTACAGCCATAGCGATAAGTCCCTCAGCGATCTTACGGATCTCTTTAGCCTTAGCTTCTGTTGTCACGATCTTTCCGTGATGAAGAAGGTTTGTAACCTGATTTCTGAGAAGTGCTTTTCTCTGGTTAGATGTTCTGCTTAATTTTCTATATTTTGCCATTTTATTATCCTCCATCTGTGGGACACCAGGACATGCTTGTTCGGTCTTACTGTCCTGCTGCTGACACCCCACTCATTACTCTGTTTCCGGATTATTCCTCTGTAGGCTGGAGCTGAAGTCCCAGCTCTTTGAGTTTTGCAAGTACTTCCTCTAAGGATTTGCGGCCCAGATTACGAACCTTCATCATATCGTCAGAAGTCTTGTTGCATAATTCTTCAACCGTATTGATACCGGCTCTCTTAAGGCAGTTGTAGGAACGAACAGAGAGCTCAAGCTCATCAATGCTCATCTCCAGAACCTTTTCCTTCTCATTGTCTTCTTTCTCGATCATAACCTCTGCGGTCTTAGCATTCTCGGAAAGATCAATGAACAGGTTTAAATGCTCGCTGAGAACCTTCGCTGCAAGGCTGACTGCCTCATCCGGATCAAGTGTTCCATTGGTATATACATCCAGTGTAAGCTTGTCGAAGTCAGTTACCTGACCAACTCGTGTATTCTCTACGATCATGTTGACTCTGTCTACCGGTGTGTAGATCGCATCCACTGCGATCATACCGATCGGCATGTCATCGGTTTTGCCTTTGTCTGCACTGATATAGCCACGACCCTTGGTAATGGTAAGCTCCATGGCCAGTCTGCAGTCTTTTCCACCGTTCAGGGTTGCGATCACCTGATCCGGGTTCATGATCTCAATATCCTGATCTGCCTGGATATCAGCTGCTGTAACAACACCTTTGCCCTCACACTCAATGTATGCGGTCTTCGGCTCATTGTCACTGCTGTGATTCTTAATGGCAAGAGATTTCAGATTCATGATGATTTCGGTCACATCTTCCTTCACGCCCGGAATGGAGCTGAATTCATGAAGTACACCATCGATCTTCACCTGGCTTACTGCAGCTCCCGGAAGGGAGGACAGCATAATTCTTCTTAAAGAATTGCCAAGGGTAGTACCATAACCTCTTTCCAGAGGCTCTACAACGAATCTTCCAAACTTCTTATCTTCGGATATTTCGGTAATTTCGATTTTTGGTTTATTGAAATCAAACACTATAAGGTTCCCTCCTTCTGGGTTAATCAACATTCGAGGGTATTACCAATTTTTATAACTGTAGACACAGTAAACAGTTACTAATTATTTAGAATACAGCTCGACGATAAGCATCTCGTTTACAGGAACATCGATCTGCTCTCTTGTAGGAAGCTCTTTAACTACACCCTTCAGGTTCTCCTGATCAACGTCGATCCACTCCGGAACAAGTCTTCCGCCAGTGATCTCAAGGATTCCTTTATATCTCTCAGAGCCTTTGCTCTTCTCTCTGATCTCAATTGTGTCTCCTGCTTTGCACAGGTAGGACGGAATGTTTACACATTTTCCGTTAACAAGTACGTGCTTGTGATCTACGATCTGACGAGCCTCTCTTCTTGTTCTAGCAAATCCCATACGGAAAACGATGTTGTCAAGTCTGCTCTCAAGCATAACCATAAGGTTCTCACCTGTCTGGCCCTGCATTCTGTCGGCTTTCTTGTAGTAGTTACGGAAAGGTTTCTCAAGAACTCCGTAGATAAATTTTGCTTTCTGTTTCTCTTTTAACTGAAGACCATACTCAGACACCTTGCGGTTTGCACGTTTTAACTGTCTTGTGGACTTCTTATCAATTCCTAAGTAAATCGGATCCAGGCCAAGGGATCTGCATCTTTTCAGAACAGGTACTCTATTTACTGCCATTTCAACTACCTCCTAATTAGACTCTTCTGCGTTTTGGTGGACGGCATCCGTTGTGAGGAACCGGAGTTACGTCACGAATGCTGGTTACTTCAAGTCCGCATGCCTGAAGCGCACGGATTGCAGCTTCACGGCCTGAGCCCGGGCCTTTTACCATAACGTCTACTGTTTTTAATCCATGAATTAAAGCAGCCTTTGTTGCAGTCTCTGCTGCCATCTGTGCTGCATAAGGGGTAGATTTCCTTGAACCTTTAAATCCAAGACCACCGGCACTTGCCCATGAAAGAGCGTTTCCTTCGTTATCTGTCAGTGTGACGATTGTATTGTTGAAGGAAGACTGAATGTGTGCCTGTCCGTGTTCAACGTTTTTCTTGACACGACGTTTTGTCGTTTTCTTTGTAACTTTTGCCATTTTAAAACTAACCTACACTTTCCTTTTATTGAAATTAATTAGTTATATCTATAAATTATTTCTTCTTGTTTGCAACAGTTCTCTTCGGTCCCTTGCGAGTTCTCGCATTTGTCTTAGTCTTCTGACCACGAACCGGGAGTCCTTTACGATGACGGATACCTCTGTAGCATCCAATCTCCTGCAGTCTCTTGATGTTAAGGGCGATTTCCCTTCTCAGATCACCTTCTACTGTCATTGTCTCATCAATAACAGCACTCAGTCTCTTAACCTCGTCATCAGTCAGATCTCTGACACGTGTGTCAGGATTAACCTCTGCTTTAGCAAGAATTTTATCTGCGCTTGGTCTACCAATTCCATAAATGTAGGTAAGACCGATTTCAATACGTTTCTCTCTTGGTAAGTCTACACCAGCTATACGAGCCATGTACTGTTTCCTCCATTTTCTGTTTCTGAAAGTTCCGCATATCGTATGTCACTTGCTCTCGCAAGGTGAAATGGGACATATCGACCTGCCGCTTTCTTTTCTAGTTTCCTAATTGGGGTGCCTCGGTAAAACACCCAGCTGTAATTGGCGAATCACAGCCTTTCCGAAATTGCGGATCTTAACCGCTGTTGCCTCTCGGTATTAGGCAATACATGCTTATTATCTGTTCAGTAGAACAACCCTACCGGGTGTTTCATACTGCAGCCGCACGTTTCACAAACATTCCAAAGAAGTTTCGATATGGAAATCAACCCTGACGCTGTTTGTGCTTCGGGTTCTCACAGATGATTCTGATGGATCCCTTTCTCTTAATGACCTTGCACTTCTCGCAGATCGGCTTTACAGATGATCTTACTTTCACTGGAAATCCTCCTTCCGTAAATTAGTCTCATATCTGCAGTTTCACAGGCGCACTCATACACAGTATTTGCGCGCTTGAAATATATTCTAACACCTGTTTTCCTGAAATGCAAGAAAAAATTAAAAAAATTTTTGATTTTTTTTACAGGCTGTATTATAATGGGTGGCAAAGTCCGGCAGACATATGGAATCTGCCTATTTTAATGAAAGGAATCTTTACATATGCATACGGAAATGAAATATCGTTTTCTGATACATTACACCTTATCTTTTATCGGTGGATACCTGGGGCTTTATGCCATTGTGTCAAGAGCTGATCTTTTCGGCAATGCCCAGACAGCCAATCTTCTTGGTGTTGTGCGGGATCTCATAGGCAGGAATTTTTCGGATATGCTTCTGCGTGTGGGTGCGCTTCTCATATATATGGCTGCTGTTATCCTTACGGTCTGGATCCCAGAGCATTTTTCCGCAGATCTTCGTTTTATCAGTATCGTGATCGATATCTTTGCGATCCTGCTCCTGGGATTCTTTCCTTCCGGAATGTCTCCGGTTGTGGCTCTTTACCCCGTGTTCTTTGCAATGCCTTTCCAGTGGTGTACCTTCAAGGCTCCCGGCGGATATAACAGCTCCACGATCTTTTCCACCAACAACCTTCGCCAGTTCACCACAGCTGTCACTCAGTTCCTTATGAAAAATGACAGCGCACAGTGCGATAAAGCAAAATTCTACGGAATGACGCTGCTTTCTTTTCATACAGGTGCAGCTTTGTCTCTGATCCTGTATATGACCTGCGGTCTCTCAGGCGTATGGCTCTGTCTGGTTCCTGCCTTCTATGCTGTATGGCTGATCAGTGCAGACCGGAATACCGTAGCCGATACACCGGCAGTTACCCGAAGCAGCGCTTCTGACGGCAGCAGCTTCAGAAATCTTTCCTATAAGAAAAAAGAGGCCTGACTTTATTTTAGCTTTGATAAAATAAGAGGAAATGTGATCTGTTTTTACACTGTCACATTTCCTTTTTTGTTTACGCGTAAGCCCCTCTGGCGCTTACAGCTTATATGCGTTCGAAATCCAGTATCATGATTTTGAATGGCCGCAAATTGATTTCATCTATATTTCTCATACTATCCTCATAACATATCAATATGCTCTGTAACTTGTTTAAACATTCCACGGTATTTACATTGCGCTTACCGGGAAAATCTTTTATAATTATTCCAGAAATCATAAATCCTGCTATATATTTTTGACCGAACATGAATGGAGAATTGAAATGCCCAAAAGTATTTACGAAGATATCTATAAAGATCTGAAAATGAAAATAGAGGACAACACCTTTGCCTATCAGGAGCTTCTGCCTTCCGAAAACACTCTGATCCAGACTTACGGCTGCTCCCGCAATACCCTGCGACGTGCGGTCAGTCTTCTTGTCAGTGACGGCTATGTACAGACCATGCAGGGAAAAGGTGTCCGCAATATCTACCGTCCAAACGAGAAGACTGCTTTCACCATCGGAGAGATCGAAACCTTCAAGGAATCTGCTGCAAGGAACGGTCAGAATGCCCATACGGAGGTGGCTCTTTTTACAGAGCTTTGTATCAGCAAAAATCAGTCAGCTTACACAGGATTTCCCGCTGGTGCAGAAGTATATTATATTCAGCGTATCCATTATCTTGAAGATATCCCGCTGATCATCAACCATAATTATTTTCTGAAGGAATCCGTTCCCGGCCTTACTGCCGAGATTGCCAGTCATTCTATCTATGAATATCTGGAACAGGTGCTTCATATGACCATTGTCAACAGCAAACGTATCATGACTGTGGAAAAGGTTACAGAAATTGATGAAAAATATCTTCATCTGAATGTAAAGGATTATAACTGCGTGGCTGTGGTGTCCAGCCAGACTTATAACAGTGACGGTGTGATGTTTGAGTATACCCAGTCACGGCACAGACCGGATCATTTTCGATTTTATGATAATGCCCTGCGCCGATGAGCCCGGCTCATAACTGCTTCGCAGCTATACGGTTATGAGCAGGTGACAAATGTGGCTCACAAATATCCGCCTAGATCTGTATAGATACCTGGATCTGTATAGATGCTGCAGTTTCCTATTTTCCAAAATTATGTTATACTGAAACGATCAACGGAGAGAGGAAATTTTATTTTTATGAAAAAACGAGAATCTTTTAACAGCCGCTGGGGGTTCATTCTGGCCTGCATCGGGTCTGCGGTTGGAATGGGAAATATCTGGATGTTTCCCACCAGAGTTTCCCTGTATGGCGGGGGATCGTTCCTGATCCCGTATTTTATTTTTGTGGCACTGATCGGCTTTACCGGGGTGATCGGTGAGATGAGCTTTGGCCGCGGGACACGTTCCGGGCCCATTGACGCCTTCGGCATGGCCTGTGAAACCAAATGCAGACGAAGGCTGGGTGAAACACTGGGCTGGATACCGGTGATCGGTGCACTGGCCATGGCTATCGGTTATACCGTTGTTATGGGATGGATCTTCCGATATATGCTCGGAGCCTTTACAGGATCTACTCTGGCACCGGCAGATATTGAGTCCTTTGGCACCAAATTCGGAGGCATGGCCTCTGCCTGGGGAAATAATCTCTGGCAGCTGGCTGCTCTTGTGATCTGCATGTTTATCCTGATGTACGGCGTTGGAAGCGGCATCGAAAAAGCCAATAAAGTGATGATGCCCATCTTCTTTATTCTGTTTGTGATCCTTGGCATCTATGTTGCCTTTCAGCCGGGAGCTGCTGCCGGATACCGCTATATCTTCCGCGTGGAGCCGGAAGTTCTGGCAAAGCCTTCCACCTGGATCTTCGCACTTGGACAGGCATTTTTCTCCCTGTCTGTTGCAGGTAACGGTACACTGATCTACGGATCTTATCTTCCGGACAGCGAAGATATCCCTGCATCTGCTGCAAGGGTAGCACTTTTTGATACTCTGGCTGCTATGCTGGCAGCACTTGTTATCATTCCGGCCATGGCTACCACAGGTGCCAAGCTTGACCAGGGCGGTCCCGGACTTCTGTTCATCTACCTGCCGCACCTGATCAAAACCATGCCTGGCGGACGGATCATTGCCATCATCTTTTTCGTAGCTGTGTTCCTTGCAGGCATGACCTCGCTTATGAACCTTTATGAAGCTCCTATTGCCACAGTTCAGGAAAAAACAGGTCTTGGCAGGATTCCCTCCTGCATGGTGATCGCAGTGATCGGTGTTGTGGTTTCGCTTCTTATCCAGGGCATTGTTTCTGACTGGATGGATGTGCTTTCCATCTATATCTGTCCTCTCGGCGCGGGACTTGCAGGGATCATGTTCTTCTGGATCTTCGGCCGGAGCTATGTGGAAAGCCAGGTCAACAAAGGCCGCGAGAAACCATTCACGAAATATTTTTATCCGGTGTGTAAATATCTTTATATTCCGGTATGCTTTCTGGTGCTAATCCTTGGTGTTGTGCTGGGCGGGATCGGATGATAAGGTGATAACATAAGTAAAATAAAAAATTATCTGCATAAACAAATCCCCCGAAAAATGATTTTTTAATCATTTCCGAGGGATTTTTATGTTTTATCTTATAATATTCGTAAAGCCAGGATTTTCGATTTGCTGCATATCCTGAATACACTCACTTCACAGTTTGTCAACAAGTTTAAGTTTTACACTGATTTCCAATTATTCTACATTCTTAGAGTGTATCCGATTTCTCCACTTCGTGGTCAGACCAGGATGCAGCCGTATCGCTGCCTGAGAAACGTAAAAAAATGTGAGTGATAAATTCCACTTCAGATTCTTTTCTGCAGAAAAGGCAAAAAAAGACCCGGCAGCTTGACGCCACCAGGTCATCTTTTACAATATTTCTTATTTATCTCTCCAGATGATTCTTCCTTTGGAAAGATCATACGGAGAAAGTTCGATCGTTACTTTATCTCCCGGGAGAATACGGATAAAATTCATACGGAGCTTGCCACTGATATGTGCAAGTACCACATGTTTGTTTTCCAGTTCCACTTTAAACATCGCATTAGGCAGTTTCTCCAGAACAGTGCCTTCTACTTCGATCACATCTGCTTTTGACATTTTTTACCTCCTATGTCATGACAACAATTGCTGCTTACAGATTCGTAAGCGTCAGAATCTCTGGTTCCCCATCGGTGATGAGGATCGTATTTTCATAATGGGCGGAAAGTGAACCATCCATGGTTACCACTGTCCACTCATCGTCCAGCCATGCCACGTCCGCACGACCAAGGTTGATCATGGGCTCGACGGCCAGGGTCATTCCCGGAAGGAGCTTGATGCCCCTGCGCTTCTGCGGGAAGTTTGGAATCTGCGGATCCTCATGAAGATGAGTTCCGATTCCATGTCCTACAAGGTCACGTACAATACCATAACGGTATTTCGCTGCGTGGGCTCCGATGGCTTTGGAAATATCATTTAAATGATTTCCGGCTTTTGCCATTTTCAGTCCTTCAAAAAAGCACTCTCTTGTAACCTTAATGAGCTGCTGTGCTTCTTTGGATACTTCACCTACCGCATAGGTACGTGCTGCGTCAGAATGGTAGCCCTTATAAATCAGGCCGGCGTCGATCTTAACCAGATCCCCGTCCTGGATGATCTTCTCCTCGGATGGAATTCCATGCACAACCTCATCATTCAGGCTGATGCAGAAAGAAGCCGGAAAACCTCCGTAGTTCAGAAAGTTCGGAATACAGCCCATAGACCGGATCATTTCTTCTCCGATCTTATCAATCTCTTTGGTGCTGACACCCGGTTTGATGTAAGGGATCAAACCGTCATGCACCTTCTCAAGAAGATGGCCTGCTTCTCTCATAAGTTCGATTTCATGCTGTGTCTTAATTGTTACGGACATTCTTATTCTCCTAAGATGTCAACGATCTCCTGGAATACCTCATTCAGATCCCTGGTTCCGTCTACCGTCTTCAAAACACCCTGTGTGGTGTAATAGTCAATCAATGGCTGTGTCTGCTCATGATAAACATTCAGACGCTTCTGAACTGTTTCCGGCTTGTCATCATCACGGAGTACAAGCTTGTCACCACAGGTATCGCAAACCCCCTCTGTCTTCGGTGCTGCAAATACAACGTGATAAGTTGCACCGCATTTCACACATGCACGGCGTCCGCCCATACGTTTCACGATGTTATCATCCGGCACATCCACATCGATCGCATAGTCAATTTTGCTTCCAAGTTTGTTCAGAGCCTCTGTCAGACATTCTGCCTGCGGAATTGTTCTCGGGAAACCATCCAGAACATACCCTTCCCTTGCGTCATCCTGCTGGATTCTGTCAACAACAAGGTCGCAGGTCAGTTCATCCGGAACAAGAAGTCCCTGATCCATGTAAGTTTTTGCTTTGTTTCCAAGCTCGGTACCGTTTTTGATGTTAGCACGGAAAATATCTCCTGTGGAGATGTGCGGAATCCCATATTTCGCCGCAATTTTCTTAGCCTGAGTACCTTTACCTGCCCCCGGTGCACCCAACATAATAATTCTCATAGCATACCCTCCATTTTCCTGTTTTCTGCCTGATTTTCAGACAGTCCTGTTTACAAATCAAGGCTGCGACACTTTCGCACCGCAACCTTCATTTTCAATTAGTTCAGGAAGCCTTTGTAATTACGTACAAGCAGCTGAGATTCCACCTGCTTAACGGTCTCCAGGATAACACCTACGATGATGATGATAGATGTACCGCCGAAGGAAACATCCGCACCGAACACACCGTTGAAGAAGAACGGTATAACGGCCACGATAACAAGACCTACTGCACCTATAAATATAATATAATTCAGGATTTTAGTCAAATAATCTGAAGTCGGTTTTCCCGGACGGATGCCTGGGATAAAACCGCCCTGCTTTTTGATATTATCGGCTACTTCCAACGGATTAAAGGTAATTGATGTATAGAAGTATGCGAAGAATACGCAAAGTACCACATACACGATCAGACCCCAGCTGTACTGGATCTGACTTGGATTACACCAGTTATTGGAGGAAAGCCCTCTTAAGATCTCACTTCCGATGCCCGTTCCGTTTCCTTTGCCAGCGAACTGAGCAATGATCGACGGGAAAGACATGATAGAGGAAGCAAAAATAACCGGGATAACGCCGGCAGTATTTACCTTGAGCGGGATGTTTGTGGACTGACCGCCCATCATTTTACGTCCAACCATCTTTCTGGAATACTGAACCGGAATTCTTCTCTCTGCTCCGTTGAGGATAAGTACGAGCACTACAACAAACAGAATAATCACAGCAATGATGCAGGCTGCAAGCATTCCTTTTGCAATTGTTTTGCCCTTGACGAAGTTCTCATAAAGAAGGGACATATCACTCGGGATCCTGGACACGATATTGATAGTCAGGACGATGGAAATACCATTTCCAATGCCCTTCTCTGTAATACGCTCGCCCAGCCACATAAGCATTGCGGAACCCGCTGTTAAACTTGCAACAACTACGATTCCTTTAAGGAAGCTCATGTTCGGGATCATACCCTGACGTCCAAATCCGATTGCCATGGCAACAGACTCAAACAGAGCAAGACCAACCGTTACATAACGTGTGATTGCTGTAAGCTTTTTTCTTCCTTCTTCTCCGTCACGCTGCATCTCTTCCAGTGCCGGAATGGCAATGGTAAGAAGCTGAATGATAATGGAAGAAGTAATGTAAGGTGTGATGTTCAATGCGAAAATTGACATCTGAGTAAAGGAACCGCCGGTGAACGCATCAAAGAAATTGAATGCGTCACCGGTATTAGATTCAAACCACTGCTTAAAGAAGTCACTGTCGACTCCCGGTACAGGAAGCTGGGATCCGATTCTGATCACGAATATCATCCAGATCAGATAGAGAAGCTTTCTTCTCATTTCCTTTACTTTGAAAACACTCTTAAGAGTCTCAAACATTAGATCACCTCTACTGTACCACCAGCAGCTTCAATTTTTGTTTTTGCAGTCTCGCTGACAGCGTTTACTTTAACATTAAGTTTTTTTGTAAGCTCGCCGTTTCCAAGGATCTTAACACCATCACCGATCTTGGAGATTGCACCGCTTGCAAGTAAGCTGTCAACTGTAACCTCTGCGCCATCCTCAAAACGATTGAGAACGTCTACATTGATTGCGATAATTTCTTTAGAGTTTCTGTTAGTGAAACCTCTCTTAGGAAGACGTCTGTATAAAGGCATCTGACCTCCCTCGAATCCCGGTTTCTTGTGTCCGGAACGAGCAAGCTGTCCTTTATGTCCTTTACCAGCAGTTTTGCCGTTTCCTGAACCATGTCCACGGCCTCTTCTGAAGTTATCGCTATGCTTGGAACCCTCTGCGGGTCTTAAGTTTGATAATTCCATTCTGGCACCTCCTTAATCTTCTACTTTTACCAGGTGCTGCACCTGCTGAATCATTCCTCTGGTTGCAGCGTTGTCTGGCATCTCAACTGTTTTATGCATCTTTGTAAGACCCATAGCTTTTACAGTTTTTTTGTGTTTCGGTACTGCACCGATTGGAGATTTTACCAGTGTAACCTTGATTGTATCTGCCATTTCCATATCCTCCTTAACCCAGAATCTCATCTACAGATTTTCCGCGGAGCTTTGCAACCTCTTCCGGAGTCTTTAACTGGCTCAGGCCTGCGATTGTTGCCAGAACTACGTTCTGTTTATTTCTGGAACCCATACATTTTGTACGGATGTTTTTGATACCTGCAAGCTCGATTACGGCACGTGCCGGGCCACCGGCGATAACTCCAGTACCTTCCGGAGCTCTCTTCAGAAGCATCTCAGCGCTTCCGAATTTTCCGATGAAGTCATGTGTAATGGAATTGTTCTCGTCTCTTGCAACAGTAACAAGCTTCTTCATAGCGTCCTCTTTACCTTTGCGGATCGCCTCCGGAATTTCTGCTGCTTTTCCTAAACCTGCACCAACGTGTCCATTGCCGTCACCTACAACAACTAAAGCTGTGAAACGGAAGTTACGACCACCTTTAACAACCTTGGTAACACGCTTGATTGATACTACTTTATCTTCTAACTCTAACTGACTAGCATCAATAAGATTACGTTTCATGTGTTCTTTTCCTCCTCTTAGAATTTCAGTCCAGCTTCTCTTGCTGCATCTGCCAGTGCTTTAACTTTTCCGTGGTAGATATATCCACCTCTGTCGAAAACAACGCTCTCGATACCAGCCTCAACAGCTTTTTTACCGATCACTGTTCCAACTTTTGCTGCAGCCTGTACATCATCAGTGTTCTCAAGCTCTGCTTTTACGTCCTTCTGGAGAGTAGAAGCGGATACTAAAGTTTTACCAACTGTGTCATCAATAATCTGTGCATAGATGTGCTTGTTGGAACGAAATACTGCCAGACGAGGAGTAGTTGCAGTTCCGTTTAAATGATGACGTAATCTTCTATGCTTCTTTTCGCGAATTTCGCTTCTGGATGCTTTGTTAATCATATTCTCACTCTCCTTAATTATTTCTTACCGGTCTTACCGACTTTACGTCTGATAACTTCGTCAACGTACTTGATTCCCTTGCCCTTGTATGGCTCAGGTCTTCTCTTGTCTCTGATCTCAGCTGCGTACTGGCCAACTTTTTCTTTGCTGATACCAGATACGATGATCTTGTTTCCGTCAACTGTGGACTCAAGACCTTCTGGATCTTCCATCTCTACCGGGTGAGAATATCCGAGGTTAAGTACAAGTTTCTTGCCCTGCTTAGCAGCTCTGTAACCAACACCGTTAACCTCAAGCTCTTTTTTGTATCCTTCGCTTACACCAACAACCATGTTGTGGATAAGGCTTCTTGTTAAGCCGTGAAGGGCTTTGATTCTCTTTAAGTCGTTCGGTCTTGTTACAACTACATGACCGTCTTCAACTTTGATCTCTAACTCTGTCGGGAGTGCTCTCTCAAGTGTTCCCTTAGGTCCTTTTACTGTTACAACGTTTCCATCTGCGACTGTAACCTCAACGCCAGCTGGAATTGCAACCGGAAGTCTTCCGATTCGTGACATAAATTTGTCCTCCTTACTTAGATTGTCGGAGAGGGCCCATGCCCTCTCTGTTTTCAGTTTAAAAGCTATATGACTGCTTCGTTAAGCGGCTTTGGCCTACCAAACGAATGCAAGTACCTCGCCACCAACCTGAAGCTTACGAGCCTCTTTGTCAGTGATAACGCCTTTGTTTGTGGAAAGGATTGCGATACCAAGTCCACCAAGAACCTTCGGAAGCTCATCCTTGCCTACGTATACACGAAGACCTGGTTTGGAGATTCTCTTAAGTCCTGTGATGATCTTCTGGTTTTTGTCCTCACCATATTTCAGTGTGATGTGAAGAGTTTTAACAACTCCATCCTCAACCAGATCATATTTTGCGATGTATCCCTCATCTACAAGGATGTTTGCGATAGCAATTTTCATCTTGGATGCCGGTACGTCTACAGTGTCATGTTTTGCAGTATTTGCGTTACGGATTCTTGTAAGCATATCTGCGATCGGATCGCTCATTGTCATGTAAGTTTCCTCCTCTTTCTTCAGACTTTACATGTCGTGTGAATATTATTTAAATGATTAAAAAGTTGCTTTCGCCTCGGCCTACCAGGAAGCTTTCTTAACACCCGGGATCTGACCTTTGTATGCCAGCTCACGGAAGCAGATTCTGCAAATTCCGTATTTTCTCAGGTATGCATGTGGACGGCCACAGATTCTGCAGCGAGTATACTCTCTTGTGGAGAATTTAGCTTTACGCTGCTGTTTAATTTTCATTGCTGTCTTAGCCATGAATCTTTTCCTCCTATTTAGCAAATGGCATGTTGAATAATGTCAGTAATTCGCGTGCCTCTTCATCTGTTTTAGCAGTTGTAACGAAGATAACGTCCATTCCTCTTACTTTATCAACCTTATCGTACTCAACCTCTGGGAAGATCAGCTGCTCTTTGATACCAAGAGCATAGTTTCCTCTGCCGTCGAATGCGTTCGGGTTAACACCACGGAAGTCACGTACACGTGGAAGAGCAAGGTTGATAAGACGATCAGCGAACTCATACATCTTCTCGCCTCTCAGAGTAACTTTACATCCGATCGGCATACCCTCTCTGATTTTGAAGTTAGCGACAGATTTTTTAGCTTTTGTAGCGATTGCTTTCTGTCCTGTAACAAGTTCCATATCTGCGATTGCAGCGTCAAGAAGTTTAGCGTTCTCTTTTGCCTCGCCAACACCCATGTTAACAACGATTTTCTCGAGTTTTGGCACTTCCATTACGTTTTTGTATCCGAATTTCTTGGTCATGGCATCCATGATCTCGTTCTTGTAAAGATCTTTTAATCTACTCACCTTTATATGCCTCCTCTCTTAATTAATCGATTGTCTTTCCTGTTGCTTTGGCAACACGAACTTTTTTGTCTCCATCCATCTTGAATCCAACTCTTGTAGCTTTTCCGTCTACAACGAGCATTACGTTGGAGATATGAAGCGGAGCTTCTTTTGTCACGATTCCACCGTTCTGATTAGCTGCGGACGGTTTAGCGTGCTTTGTAACCATGTTTACGTTCTCAACAACTACTGTGTTGTCTTTTACGTTAACTGCAAGGACCTTTCCGTCCTTACCTTTATCTTTTCCAGCGATTACCTTTACAGTATCACCTTTTTTAATTTTCATAGCTGACATTCGGCACCCTCCTATAATACTTCCGGAGCTAAGGAAACGATCTTCATGAATTTCTTCTCACGAAGCTCTCTGGCAACTGGTCCAAAGATACGTGTTCCTCTCGGAGTTAAGTCATCCTTGATAATTACGGCAGCATTTTCATCGAAACGGATGTAAGATCCGTCTTTACGACGAGCGCCTTTTTTAGTTCTAACAACTACAGCTTTAACAACGTCACCTTTTTTAACAACGCCGCCTGGTGTTGCATCTTTAACCGTAGCAACGATTGTGTCACCGATGTTTGCATATCTTCTTGTAGAGCCGCCCATAACACGAATACAAAGGATTTCTTTTGCACCAGTGTTGTCGGCAACTTTCAGTCTAGTTTCCTGCTGAATCATACTGGTTTCCTCCTTATTTAGCTTTCTCTACGATCTCAACCAGTCTCCATCTCTTGTCCTTGGACAGCGGTCTGGTCTCCATTACCTTAACGGTATCTCCGATGTTGCACTCATTGTTCTCGTCATGAGCTTTTAATTTATATGTTCTCTTCACGATTTTTTTGTAAAGAGGATGTTTTACATGGTCTTCAATTGCAACTACGATGGTCTTATCCATTTTGTCGCTGATAACCTTACCCACGCGGGTTTTTCTCAGATTTCTTTCCACGATTTATGTCCTCCTGTCCTATTTGGAAGCGTTTGCCTGCTCAGTGATTACTGTCTGGATTCTGGCAATATTTTTACGAACCTCTTTGATTCGTCCTGTATTGTCTAACTGGTTTGTTGCATTCTGAAATCTCAGATTGAAAAGCTCTTTTTTAGCAGCTACTAATTCTTCATTCAGTTCTGCAACTGACTTTGCTTTTAAATCTTCCACGAACTTATTAATTTTCACTGTTATCACCGCCTTCTAAGTCTGCACGAGAAACGATTTTACATTTACATGGTAACTTGTGCATTGCAAGACGTAATGCTTCACGGGCAACCTCTTCGGACACGCCTGCAATCTCAAACATAACACGACCTGGTTTTACTACTGCTACCCAGTACTCCAGAGCGCCTTTTCCGGAACCCATTCGAGTCTCAGCTGGTTTAGCTGTTACCGGTTTATCCGGGAAAATCTTAATCCAAACTTTACCGCCACGTTTGATGTAACGGGTCATAGCAACACGGGCTGCCTCGATCTGATTAGATCTGATCCAACATGGCTCAGTAGCAACAAGACCGAAATCACCATAGTTGATAACATTGCCTCTAAGGGCTTTTCCTCTCATGGAGCCACGGAATTGTTTACGACGTTTTACTCTTTTTGGCATTAACATTATTTATCGCTCCCTTCCTTAGTTCCTTTTGTCGGAAGAATCTCACCATTGTAGATCCATGCCTTAACACCAACTTTACCGTATGTGGTGTCTGCTTCCGCAAAGCCATAGTCGATATCTGCACGAAGTGTCTGAAGCGGGATTGTTCCCTCGCTGTAGAACTCTGTACGAGCCATATCAGCTCCGCCGAGACGTCCGGATACGGAAGTCTTGATTCCCTTAGCGCCAGCCTTCATTGTTCTCTGCATTGTGGACTTCATAGCACGTCTGAAGGAAATACGGTTCTCAAGCTGAAGAGCAATGTTCTCAGCAACCAGCTGTGCATCTTTGTCCGGTCTCTTAACTTCTTTGATGTCAACGATAAGCTTCTTGTCTGTGTATTTCTGAAGCTCAGCTTTAACTTTCTCGATCTCTGCGCCGCCCTTACCGATTACGATACCAGGTTTTGCTGTGTAGATGATGATCTTAACTCTGTCAGATGCTCTCTCGATCTCGATTTTGGAAACACCTGCGCTGTATAATTTCTTTTTAAGGAATGTTCTGATGTTGTAGTCTTCTACCAGGTAGTCAGCAAACTTGTCTTCTGCATACCATCTGGAATCCCAATCCTTGATAACTCCGACTCTAAGGCCATGCGGATTAACTTTCTGTCCCATGCTTTTCCTCCTTACCTTTCATCAAGCACAACTGTGATATGGCTAGTTCTCTTCTCGATTCTGTAAGCTCTACCCTGTGCTCTCGGCTGAATTCTCTTCATTGTAGGTCCCTTATCTGCATAGCATGCTGCAACATAAAGGTTGTCTGCGTTCATTCCGTTGTTGTTCTCAGCGTTTGCTACTGCTGACTCAAGCAGTTTTTTGATCACGCTGGAAGCGTATCTCGGATTGTATGTCAGGATACCAAGTGCTGTCTGTACATCTTTGCCACGGATCGCATCTAATACGTAGCAGGCTTTCTGAACAGAAATTCTTGCATAAGATAACTTTGCAGACGGCCTTGTCTCTCTATTATTCTCATTTCTGGCTCTCTTTATCTGGCTTCTATGTCCTTTTGCCATCTTAAAGTGCCTCCTTTCTTAAATTCGATATCTAAGTTATCTGCCAGCTGTCTTAAATTGACAGCGGGCAGTTATAAATCTGATGACTAGCGTACTCCGGACTTCTTCTCGTCTTTTCCGTGTCCTCTGTAAGTTCTTGTTGCAACGAACTCACCAAGTTTGTGTCCTACCATATCCTCTGTGATATATACCGGCACATGTTTTCTTCCGTCATGAACAGCGATTGTGTGTCCTACGAAAGACGGGAAGATTGTGGAACGGCGAGACCAAGTTTTGATTACGGATTTATCATTTGCAGCGTTAAGAGCGTCTACTTTTTTAAGTAAGCTCTGGTCTGCAAAAGGTCCTTTTTTCAGTGAACGAGACATGCTTTCTCCTCCTTATTATTTCGATAATGCTTTTCCATCGCGTCTTCTTACGATGTACTTGTTGGACTGTTTGTTTTTCTTTCTGGTCTTCAGGCCGAGAGCAGGTTTGCCCCACGGTGTGCAAGGACCTGGGCGTCCGATACCGGTCTTACCTTCACCACCACCATGTGGATGGTCATTCGGGTTCATTACGGAACCACGAACTGTAGGTCTGATACCCATGTTACGTTTACGTCCGGCTTTACCGATGTTAATAAGGTTGTGATCTCCGTTTCCGATTACACCAACAGTTGCGCGGCATACGATCGGAACCATTCTCATCTCACCGGAAGGAAGACGAAGTGTTGCGTACTTTCCTTCTTTAGCCATGAGCTGTGCGCCGTTTCCTGCAGAACGAACCATCTGTCCGCCTTTTCCAGGATGAAGCTCAATGTTGTGAACCATAGTACCAACCGGGATAAGCTCCAGTGGGAGGCAGTTTCCAACACGAACCTCAGCTTCCGGACCATTGTAAACCTTCTGGCCTACTTTAAGTCCCTCTGGAGCGAGGATGTAAGCTTTCTCGCCATCTGCGTAGCAGATCAGAGCGATGTTAGCTGTTCTGTTCGGATCGTACTCGATTGTTTTAACTGTTGCAGGGATTCCATCTTTTCTTCTCTTGAAGTCGATGATTCTGTATTTTCTTCTGCTTCCGCCACCCTGATGTCTTACAGTGATCTTACCCTGATTGTTACGTCCAGCGTTCTTCTTAAGGGAAGTAACGAGGGATTTCTCTGGTTTTGCAGCTGTAATCTCAGAGAAGTCGGAACCAGTCATATGTCTTCTTGACGGTGTATATGGGTTATAGCTTTTGATTCCCATGATGTTTCTCCTTTCGAATTTGTTCTCGTGCTTTCGTGCACATATTCGGACTTATCTGTTAATTAAAGTCCCTCAAAAATCTCGATATCTTTGCTCTCTTCTGTAAGAGCTACGATAGCTTTTTTAGTCTTAGCAGTTTTTCCAACTACCATTCCACGGCGTTTTTTCTTTCCATCACTGTTGATGGTGTTTACGCTCTTAACTTTTGTTCCCTCGAACATCTTCTCAACAGCCTCTTTGATCTGAGTCTTGTTAGCTTCCGGATGTACAAGGAATGTATATTTCTTCTCACCCATGTCTGCCATGGATTTCTCTGTGATAACCGGACGGATGATTACGTCATAGTACTGAATACTTGCCATTATGCGTATACCTCCTCGATAGATGCAACGGCATCCTTTGTAACAACTACGGTGTTGTGTTTCATAACATCGTATGTGTTGATTGTAGCCGGTGTTGCAGTTTCCACGTCAGCGATGTTTCTTGCGGAAAGAACTACGTTCTGATCGTTGTCAGCTGTGATTACAAGAGCTTTCTCTGCTTTCAGGTTTGTAAGAACCTTCTGCATCTCTTTTGTCTTAACCTCAGCAAGTGCAAGGCTGTCAACAACAACAAGTTTATTATCCTGAACCTTGGATGTCAGAGCGGATTTAAGAGCTGCTCTTCTTTCCTTCTTGTTCATTTTCACTTCATAATCTCTCGGAACCGGAGCGAATACAACACCGCCGCCTGTCCACTGTGGTGCACGGATGGAACCCTGTCTTGCATGACCTGTTCCTTTCTGTCTCCACGGTTTTCTTCCGCCGCCTCTTACCTCAGAACGAGTTTTCGCTTTCTGAGTTCCCTGACGGTTATTTGCAAGCTGACGAACAACTGCAAGATGAACGAGATGCTCGTTGATCTCAACGCCGAATACTGCGTCATTCAGCTCCATTGTGCCAACTTCATTGCCTTCCATATTATAAACAGTTACATTAGCCATTCTGATGCTCCTCCTTTCCTATTATAAGGACTTTACTGTCTCTTTGATTGTAACCAAAGATTTCTTAGGTCCTGGAACAGCACCCTTAACTAACAGTAAGTTATTTTCTGTATCTACACGTACGATCTCAAGATTCTGAACAGTTACCTGAACATGTCCCATGTGACCTGGCATATGTTTTCCTTTGAAAACCTTGCTCGGATCGGAGCAAGCGCCGTTGGAACCTGCATGACGATGATATTTAGAACCGTGAGCCATAGGTCCTCTGGACTGGCCATGTCTCTTGATGGCGCCCTGGAAGCCTTTACCTTTGGAAACTGCAGTAGCATCGATATGATCTCCTGCTGCAAAGATATCAGCCTTGATCTCCTGTCCAACCTCATACTCGCCGGCATTGTCAAATCTGAACTCTTTTACAAATCTCTTTACAGCTACACCAGCTTTGTCAAAGTGGCCTTTCTCCGGTTTGTTGACCAGTTTCTCTCTGATCTCGCCGAAGCCAACCTGAACTGATGTGTATCCATCGTTCTCCTCAGTTTTAACCTGAGTTACAACGCAAGGACCTGCCTGTAAAACAGTTACCGGAATTAACATTCCATCTTCATTGAAGATCTGAGTCATTCCGACTTTAGTAGCTAAAATAGCTTTCTTCATTTCTTTCTTCCTCCTTATAGCGGATTACCATTCGGTAATCATATAGTTAATGTCAAATGACATTATTAGCGGTTTTTCATCTTGATATCGATGTGAACACCAGCCGGCATTTCCAGTCTGGAAAGTGCATCTACTGTTTTCTGAGTTGGTGTCAGGATATCGATAAGTCTCTTATGTGTTCTCTGCTCAAACTGCTCTCTGGAATCTTTGTATTTATGAACAGCTCTTAAGATTGTAACAACCTCTTTCTTAGTAGGAAGCGGAACCGGTCCACTTACCATTGCTCCGTTCTTCTTTACTGTCTCGATGATCTTTGCTGCAGATGCATCAACGAGCTGATGATCATATGCCTTTAATGTGATTCTCATTACCTGATTTGCCATAAAAAAAGTCTCCTCCTATTCGTACTTATATAGCAGTACGACAAGCGGCGACTGTACACATCTCCGTGTGTGTCATGGTATATTTGCACACACGTCCCATCCCAAGATGGTTATTGAACTTTGTACAGTGACTTGTCGTCAGTTTCCTAACTTGACATTCGCTCCACGGAAAACCCGCCAGTGTGGCAGCAACCTCGCGCTTCATAGCTATCAATGTCACAGCAAGGATTAGTATATACGATGATTCTTCAGAATGCAAGCCTTTTTTTTAATTTTTTTGATTTTTTTTAAAAAAGAAGAAAATGGCTCATTTCTGAACCATTTTCTTCTTATATAATAGGTACTTATTTTATTCTTCCATATCGTCTACATCACCACTAATGATATCCGAGTAATCAAACAGTGTAACCTTCGTGATGTCATCCTTAACGATATCCGGTGCATCACCGGCCTTCTTTACGCGGCTTGCAAGCTGCGCTGCGGAATAAGACGGCATCGCAAGGCTTCCAATGGTAACCGGCTCCTCTTCCTCTTCCGGAACCTCTTCGACCTTTCCGGCCGGATGCGGCTTTCTGTTTTCTTCAACCGTACGTTCTGCCATTTCCAGTCTGGAAAGCATATCTGCTTCTTCTGAAGTGGCTGCTGCAATCTCTTTCTTAAGTTCCGCATGAGCTTCACTTGCGGCAGTCTGTGCAGTCTGCTGTATGGCAGCCTTCTTTTTATTCTCCGAATAGCCTGCAACATCCTCTTCGTCGATCTCATCTACGAAACCGCCCGTACGGACCTTACGCTTATCTGCTTTTTTATTTTTGTGTTTTCGTGCCTTTTCTTCCTGAATGATCTCTTTTTCTTCTTCCTTCATTCTTCTGGCACGTGCTTTTTCTTCCTGCTTCAGTTCTTTCCTGGACTTCACATAACCCGGTTCCGGATCGTTCACATCTTCCTCAATATCATCCGGCTCTTTCTTCCAGAGCTCTGCGATCACATACAGGATGATCAGGAACAATACGACCAGACCAAGAATGATCAGGCCTTCAATACTTTCTGTAGCCACCATAAGATATCCCACATAGCCAATGGTAACTACAACTTTCGGAACATAATCTCCAACCTTAATGGTAAAAGTCTTTCCTCCAGAAACGGACTGATCTGTTACTGTTCCGGTTCCCTTGGAGGCATCGAGATTGGTGATCGTATATTTATATGTCTCGGAATCTTTCTGTACAAGGATCGGAGTACCTGCGCTGATCGCAGAACTCTTCTCCGGGATCGCATATGTAACAGATCCGACTGGGAGGTTCGTTGCCTTATCGGATTTATCCACGATCACTGTTCTCACCCCGAAGAACGGCGGAAGAACAAGTCCCAGTACACAGATCAGTGTGCATATCACAACAAAATGTACGATAAATTTCAATACTTTTGACATAGGTAATCTTCCTCTTTCATATTTGTAGGTACTTTGAAGCGGAAAGGGATACAGCGGGAATCGGTCTTCCTTTCCGTCTGTATCCCTTTATATTCCACATCCGCAGGAATCTACCATTTTCCGCGGACTGCTCTGTTCCAACTGATTACTGGTTGCTTAAATACTGTTCAATGCTCTCCATCGCTGCATTCTCATCATCACCGTTGGCAGACAGTGTAATCTCTTCTCCAGCGTCAAGTCCCAGAGTCATCATTCCCATAATGCTCTTTGCATTGACTCTTTTTTTGCCAATCTCAACATAAATTTCACTGTTAAACTGGCTTGCCACCTGAACAAGCTGTGCTACAGGTCTTGCCTCCAGTCCAGTGGATAAGTTGATAGTGATTGGTTTTTTAATCATAATAGCTCCTCCTTGTTCTCCCGCAGCTCATCTGCGATCTCACTCAGCTTGCGAAGCCGGTGATTCACACCTGATTTGCCCACCTGCGGATTCAACATCATACCTAATTCTTTCAGTGTGGCATCCGGATACTGCAGTCTCAGCCTGGCTATCTGTGCCAGTCCATCGCTCAAACTCTCAAAGCCGATAGTTCTGCTGATCAGCTGTATATCTTCCACCTGTCTCACTGCCGCATTTACCGTTTTATTGATATTCGCAGCCTCACAGTTCACCTTACGGTTTACCGTGTTACGCATTTCCTTAAGTATCCGGATGTTCTCCAGATCCATAAGGGCTACGTTCGCCTCCATGACTGCCAGCATGTCAACGATCTGCGCGCCTTCCTTCACATAGACCACATATGATTTCTTGCGCACCACAATTTTAGCTTCTACGTGAAAACTGCGGATAATCCCCTGTAATTGTTCTGCTTTCCTGCTGTCCGGACACACGATCTCAAAATGATACCCTTTCTCTGGATCACTGATCGAACCGGACGACAAAAAAGTACCGCGAATAAATGCCCGCTTGCAACAGTTCATCTGAACCACAAGCGAATTATCCATTTCAAGTAAACCGGTTTCGTTATCCACAGAAAGCTTTGTCCCCTGCAGTACTTCCTCTGTTCTGGCAGGATCCGTAACCTCAACAAGATATACCTTACCCCGTTTGAGATGAGCCCCTTCCCGGATAACAATCGCTGTCTCTATATTAAAGGTTTTTCGCAATAATGTAAAGCTTTTTCTTGCAACTGCTTCATTTTCTGTCTGGATCCATAGTTTTCTGTTTCCATCCGACATTTTTTCCACACGGCCGCAGCCGCAGAGCAGTGCCGCCAGTTCTGCCACCTGACAGTGCCTGGCCAGACTAAGCTGTCCTGCAAGTTCTTCTTTGACTTTTCCTGAAAATGACATCCCGAACCCTCTTTTACTGTTTCCCTGCCACCCTTTTCATCGCGGCAGTTATTTTTTCAGAAGTCTGTCCTTCTCCGCATCCCTGTGCTCCAGGCGGATGCCGTATTCATCCGATTTGGAAAGCCTGGAAAAAAGTTCTCTGGCAATAGTAACAGAACGATGTTTTCCCCCTGTACATCCGATACCGATCACAAGGCTTGTTTTCCCTTCTTTAATGTAGTTAGGGATCAGAAAACGGATCATATCCTCCAGTTTGTCCGCGAAGGCTTTCGCCGTATCACTGGCCATCACATAATTGAACACTTCATCGTCAAGGCCTGTCAGAGGACGCAGTTCATCCACATAATAGGGATTGGGAAGAAATCGCACATCAAACACAAGATCTGCATCTGCCGGGATTCCATACTTAAAGCCGAAGGAAAGCACAGAGATCATGATATTGCTGAACTCTCTGTCATCCACAAAGATCTTTTCGATTTCCTGGCGAAGCTCCCTGGTAAGCAGATGGCTGGTATCAATGATATAATCCGCACGTTTCCGGAGAAATTTTGTTTTCTCACGTTCCAGGCGGATTCCCTCATCCACTCTCCCTGCTCTTGCCAGCGGGTGGCTTCTTCTGGATTCTTTATAGCGTTTTACAAGGACCGAATCCTCTGCATCCATAAACAGGATCTCGTAATCATACCCGGTCTGCTTCATACGGTCCAGAACTACTTCCAGTTCATCAAGGGCACTTCCGCTTCTGGCATCGATCCCCAGAGCCACATTTCTAACATTTTCGCTCTGCATCTCAGGAAGAAGGGAAGCAAATTTTTCCAGAAGCTGGATTGGAAGATTATCCACGCAGAAATATCCCATATCCTCCAACATTTTAAGTGCAGCTGTTTTTCCTGCTCCTGACACTCCTGTAACGATCACAAAACGCATAGTCTCTCTTCCTTTCCATTTCTTCTTCCGTTATCTGCAAAGCGTACATACGCATTCCTGTTCCCTCTGTTTCGTATCCTGGGTACCTGAAAGCCGGACTACGCTGAGCCTTTTAGGTCTGTGCGATCGGATCCACAGACAAGTAAGTGGTATAATTATTTTGAAAACGATGTACCAGAAATGGTCATCAGGCTTCAAAATCACCCAGGAACTTCACCTCCGGTTCCAGCGTAACTCCATATTTCTTATAAACGATATCCCTGACATTATCCATCAGCGTGCGGACATCCCTGGCAGTTGCACCGCCTGCATTGATCACAAAGCCACAGTGTTTCTCAGAAACCTGTGCACCACCTACCTGATATCCAGCAAGACCGCTGTCCATGATCAGCTTACCTGCAAAATATCCCTCCGGTCTCTTAAAGGTACTTCCAGCACTGGGATACTCCAACGGCTGTTTGGTGGTACGACGGATCGTCAGATCTTTCATGGTCTCACGGATTACTTCCGGATTTCCCTCCTTCAGCTGCAGCTTTGCTTCCAGCACGATATAACCTGCGGTTTTGATGATGCTGGTACGATATCCCAGTTCCAGTTTATCTGCCGGAAGGGTAACGATCTCTCCCTCCTCATCCATCACAGTTACCTCTGTGAGAACATCCTTCATCTCGCCGCCATAGGCACCTGCATTCATCACAACCGCACCGCCCATAGTTCCCGGGATCCCGCCTGCAAACTCAAAGCCTGTAAGAGCTGCATTTTTTGCTGCTGCTGCCACCGATGAAAGCAGCGCACCTGCCTGTACGGTGATCTCTGTTCCTTCTACGGTAACGGCAGACATATTTTTGTAGATCTGGATAACCGCGCCACGGTAACCGCCGTCTCCTACCAGAAGATTACTTCCGTTTCCGAGGATAAAATAAGGGATCGCACTTTCTTTACAGATTTTTACGATACACCCCACATCTGTGTCTTTATCCGGCATCAGAAAATAATCCGCCGGACCTCCGATCTTAAAAGTTGTATGACGGCTCATTGCTTCGCCTGTAAAAACACGTTCTTCTCCAAGAAGATCGCAGAACTTTTTTATGATTTCTGAATTCACTTTTTATTTCCTCAGTCTTTCTGTTTTATTTCTGTAAAGCAGACATTACTGTTCCGCCTTGACTCATGCTCATGAACTGGATCTGTCCGTGATCTGCGCTCAATTTCTCATTTGCTGTCAGCTGTGTGAAACGTTTCCGGCTGACAGTATATCCCGCACAACTTCTCCCGCCAGCAGATATCCCGCAGTCCCTGTCACAAAGGAAATATTTCCTTCGGCAGGCTTCTTCACCATAGTTCTTCTCCGTCTGAAAAGCTTTTCTTTTGCCGGTTGTTCTCTGGAATACAGTACTTTGAGTTTACGTATTCCCTGTTTACGCAGTTCTTTTTTTATGATCTTGGCCGCCGGGCATACTGTGGTCCTGCTGATATCCGCAACCTCAAGTCTAGACGGGTCTATCTTGTCCCCAATGTCCAGGCAGGAGATCACAGGCACACGTTCCTCCCTTGCTCTGCTGATCAGAAGCAGTTTTGACGACAGTGTTCCCATTGTATCCACAATATAATCAAAGGAACGCAATTCAAACATTCCCGCAGTCTCCTCATTATAAAAGGTTTCGTAGGTATGCACCAAAATATTCTCATCAATATCCCGGATTCTCTTCTTGGCCGCCTCTACCTTGCTCATTCCCAGAGTAGAATGAAGTGCCAGCACCTGGCTTCCGATATTCGTCAATGTGATCTTTTCATGATCGATCAGTGTCAGACTCCCCACACCGCAGCGCGCAAGTGACTCTGCCACCTGTGATCCGGCTCCGCCAAGACCGAATACTGCAATTTTCGCCCTGCTGAGTTTTTTTACACCTGTATTTCCAACGAGCAATTCCATACGTGAAAAAGCATCCTGCATATCCGTCCTCCTGACACTGTTTTTTCTTTTGATTGAGAAAGACAGCGCCTGTCCGCCGCTGTCTATATTCTTTTTTATTATACTATCTCTGTCCGTAAATGTACAGATATTCTTGTTTTTTAAGATTTTCGCATAAAAAATTTATATTTTCTCATACTATTCCCATACAATCCCACAAGGAGGTTCTGTCCATGCTTCAACAGCTGATTCTGTGCTTTATCGGTTTCTGTGCCGGGATCATCGTTGCAGGAGGTGTCTCCGGACTGCTAATCGGCCTTTCCATTGTTCCCCGCTATGCAGGTATCACGCATACAGCTGACCAGATTTTTCTTTATGAAGATCTGACACTTCTGGGAACAGTTGCCGGAACCGTCGTCACCCTGTTTCCGATCAGAATTCCGCTGGGACCTTTTTTCCTGGCTGTCTGCGGAGTATTTTTCGGAATTTTCCTGGGCGGCTGGATCCTTGCACTGGCAGAGATCGCAAAAGTCTTTCCCGTCTTTGCCAGACGGCTGAAGCTCTCTCAGGGGCTTTCTCCGGTAATAATTTCCATTGCTGCCGGAAAAGCCCTGGGCTCCCTGTTTTATTATGCCATGAGCTGGATGTAATTCTTACTGTCACTCTACTATCTCACGAAAGGATTTTCCATATGCAAAATATCAACCCAAAAAAATATGAACAATATGTCAAGCAGCTTACTCCCACCCACAGTCTGCCACTGAATATGGCAAAAGCTTTTCTCACAGGCGGACTGATCTGTCTTCTTGGACAGGTTATCTTAAACACAGCACAGGCTCTCGGTGCAGATGCTTCCGATTCCAGAACCTGGTGTTCTGTCATTCTCATTCTCTTAAGCGTCCTTCTCACAGGCTTTGGTATTTATCCCAAAATCGGCAAATTCGGCGGTGCAGGAAGTCTTGTTCCCATTACCGGATTCGCCAACTCAGTGGCTGCATCCGCCATTGAGTTCCGGGCAGAAGGACAGGTTTTCGGCATAGGGTGCAAGATCTTTACTATTGCAGGCCCTGTGATCCTCTACGGCATCTTAAGCGCCTGGGGACTGGGTGTAATCTATTATATCCTAAAGATTCTGGAGGTGATATCATGAGCAAAAGTCTCAGACTTGGCGCAGCCAGCATTGCATTTTCACAGCCTTTGTATATCGAAAGCGCCGCATCCATCGTCAGTCAGAAAGAGGCGGACGGTCCTCTTGGAGATCTTTTTGACCTGGTCTGTAAAGATCCCATGTTTGGCTGTGACACCTGGGAATCTGCGGAAAGCACACTGCAGAAAGAAACTGCCACTCAGGCCATAAGCAAAGCCGGACTGAGCTCCGAAGATATCCATCTGATGTTCGCCGGAGATCTTCTCGCTCAGACATCAGCCACCTGTTTCGGCTCCGCTGGACTTGGAATTCCCTTTTACGGTCTTTACGGCGCCTGCTCCACCATAGGGGAAGCACTTTCTCTCGGTTCCCTTGCTCTGACCGCCGGATTCGGCACACGGGTCTTATGTGCCACTTCCAGCCATTTCGCAAGTGCGGAAAAAGAATTTCGTTTTCCCCTGGGATACGGAAACCAGCGGCCGTTTTCTGCCACCTGGACAGTAACCGGAAGCGGTGCCTGTATCCTAAGTACATCTCCTCCCGGAGAAAAAGCTCCTCTGCGCTCCGGCAAAGGCTGTGCTGCTATCACCGGCCTTACTGCCGGCCGTGTGATGGATTACGGTCTCAGGGATTCCATGAACATGGGAGGCTGTATGGCTCCTGCAGCCTGCGATACCATTGCACGAAGCTTTTCGGATTTCGGGCGGACGCCTTCGGATTATGATGCCGTCTTTACCGGGGATCTGGGGATCATCGGGCAGAAAATTCTCCTGGATCTTCTGGAGGAACAAAATATCCGGCTTTCTCCCATTCATAAAGACTGCGGTATCCTGATCTATGACAATCCTTCTCAGGACACCCACGCAGGAGGAAGCGGCTGCGGCTGTTCTGCTGTAGTCCTTGCCTCCTATATCCTTCCGAAGATTGTATCCGGAGAATGGAAGCGGATCCTTTTTGTACCAACAGGAGCGCTTCTTTCCAAAGTAAGCTTTAATGAAGGTGACAGTATTCCGGGTATTGCCCACGGAGTTGTCATCGAGCATATGGAGGTATGAGCATGGATTACTTTAACGCATTCTGGTTTGGCGGCCTTGTCTGTGCCCTGATCCAGATCCTTCTGGACAAGACAAAGCTGATGCCTGGCCGTGTGATGGTACTTCTGGTATGTAGCGGCGCCCTGTTAAGTGCCGTTGGCATCTACCGGCCGCTGGTGGATTTTGCAGGTGCCGGGGCCTCCGTCCCGCTGATCGGTTTCGGACATGTATTATGGGAGGGTATGAAAAAAGCCATTGAAGAAGACGGCATCCTTGGGCTTTTTACAGGAGGCTTCACTGCCTGTGCTGCCGGAGTTTCCTCCGCCCTGATCTTCTCTTATCTGGCCAGTCTCTTCTTCCGTCCAAAAATGAAAAAATAATATTCCGGGAAAGGAGTTTTTTCTCATGAGTGATACTCTTTATCTGCAGCTGGATCAGAACATTGAAGTCACCAACCCACATGTATATCTTCAGGATATCGCTGCACTTTCCATGAGTGACCCCAAAATCCTCAATCGTCTGCGGGTCATGCCTGTGATCGTTCTGGATGTGAAAAAGCCCGGACGCTATGTGATGTCTGTCTCGGATCTTCTGAAAAAGATCCAGAAGCTGGAACCCTCCATTGATATTTCTCCCATCGGGGAAACGGATTTTATCATCACCTACCGCATCAGCTCTGCCACAGGGAAAATTTTCCGGTATGTGAAAATCCTTTTTGTATGCCTGGTTTCCTTTTTCGGCGCCGCTTTTTCCATTATGACCTTTAATAATGACGTAGATATGGGCAGCCTTTTTAGCCAGTTTTACACTCTTGTTACGGGAAAAAGTTCCTCCGGCTTTACCATCCTGGAGATTTCCTACTCCATCGGGATCGGCCTCGGCGTACTGATCTTCTTTAATCATTTCGGGCATCTGAAGCTAAGCGATGATCCCACACCTATGCAGGTGCAGATGCGGACCTATGAGGATGATGTAAACCGGACACTGATTGAACAGGCTGCACGAACAGAAAATCCAGAAACTGACTCATAACCAGAGTCCACTCTCATATCCGTACAATTCCGCCGCCTGTCGCACAAAAAAAGCTCCCTGCAGATTTCTCTGCAAAGAGCTTTTTTTATATAATATGGGTTTACTTTTTTTCTGAAATGATATTTACAGAAGTCCTCCGATGGATAAGAACAGAGGAGCAAATACCAGTGATACAATAGTCATAAGCTTGATTAGGATGTTAATGGAAGGCCCTGATGTATCTTTGAACGGATCGCCGACTGTATCGCCGACAACGGCTGCTTTGTGCGCCTCGCTGCCTTTTCCGCCATGATGACCTGTCTCGATGTATTTTTTTGCATTATCCCATGCACCACCTGCGTTGGACATGAAGATTGCCATCAGTACACCTGTTACAAGAGCACCGGAAAGAAGTCCTCCAAGAGCCTCAACGCCAAGAACAACACCTACGATAACCGGAACAACGACCGCCATGATTCCAGGAAGCATCATTTCGTGAAGAGCTGCTGTTGTGGAGATCGCAACGCATGATTTGTAATCCGGTTTCTCGGTACCCTTCATGATACCCGGTTTCTCACGGAACTGGCGTCTTACTTCCTCGATCATCTTGTAAGCAGCCTTGGAAACGGATTCCATTGTGAAGGCCGAGAAGAGGAATGTAAGCATACCACCGATAAAGATACCGATCGTAACACGAGGAGCAAGGATATTGATCGCATCCAGATTTACTGCATTCGCATAAGATACAAACAGAGCAAGCGCTGTAAGAGCTGCGGAACCGATCGCGAAGCCTTTACCCATAGCTGCTGTTGTGTTACCTACAGAATCAAGCTTATCTGTGATCTCACGAACTGACTCATCCAGACCTGACATCTCTGCAATACCACCGGCATTGTCAGCGATGGGTCCATACGCGTCAACGGCAACTGTGATTCCTGTTGTGGAAAGCATACCAACTGCTGCAAGAGCGATTCCGTATAATCCATCCACACCGTATGCTACAAAAATACCAACACAGATCAGCAGGATCGGGAATGCTGTAGATTTCATACCTACTGCGATACCACTGATGATAGTTGTAGCTGCACCTGTCTCAGACTGCTCGCCGATTCCCTGAACCGGTTTGTAATCTGCAGATGTGTAATACTCTGTAATGTTTCCGATGATGACACCGACAACAAGACCTGCGATCACAGCAATGGCTGCCTTCATGTCTCCGAAGAGAGTCTTGCTGAGGATCAGGGACACGATGATAACAAGTGCTGCAGATACATAGCTTCCTCTTGTGAGGGCTTTCTGCGGATTGGAATTATCATCACCTTTTACAAAGAATGTTGCAATGATGGATGCGATCAGTCCACAGCCTGCAATAGCCAGCGGATAGAGAACACCGGAAACTGCTCCGGCTACCGCACCAAGTGTAAGGGCAGATACCAGAGATCCTACATAGGACTCAAAAAGGTCTGCACCCATACCGGCAACATCACCTACGTTATCACCTACGTTATCCGCGATAACAGCCGGATTACGAGGGTCATCCTCCGGGATTCCTGCCTCAACCTTACCTACAAGGTCAGCTCCTACGTCAGCTGCCTTTGTATAGATTCCACCACCAACACGTGCAAACAGTGCGATGGAAGAAGCACCAAGGCTGAATCCAGAAAGTACGTCAACGTTCTTTGTGATGATATACACAACGCTGACACCCAGTGCACCAAGACCTGCAACACACATACCCATAACAGCACCGCCGGAGAATGCAATGGAAAGAGCCTTGTTCATTCCTCCCTCTTTTGCTGCATTTGCTGTTCTTACATTAGCCTTTGTTGCAACGGTCATACCGCAGTATCCTGCGATTGTTGAAAACAGAGCACCTACTACGAAGCAGATTGCTGTTACCCAGCTTCCAACTCCGATTCCGATCAGTACAAAAAGTACGGCTACAAAAATAACCAGGATCTTGTACTCTGCTGTTAAGAAGGCGCGGGCACCTTCTGCGATCGCACCTGCGATCTCCTTCATTCTGTCTGTTCCTGCATCCTGCTTGCTGACCTTCGCTGCAAGGTATGCTGCGAACAGAAGTGCCAGTACTGCTGCCACCGGCACCAAATACATGTAGTTTTCCACTCTTTTTACCTCCGTTCATGTATTGTTAATACTTTATCACATTATTTTGCATATTTCAAATAGAATTTTCACTTAGTTTTTTGTTAATATTGTGATATAATAAAAATTTATATAAATGGGATAAAAATTTTTTATATTATTGCTCGCATTTTTTCAGTTTCAGACAGCTTATATAATAGGAAGTTTTTTATATCTCTATTTGGACAAAATTTCCATTTTTCTTTCCAGAAGATTGTTTTCCAATAATTGTTTTTCTGCATTTTCGAATCCAATTCGTTCTATAGTCTCGGCAAAACGTTCTCCCTTTAATCCCTGGTCCTTAAAAAGCAGGATTGCCTTCTCAATAACATCCAGTGCCTCTTCCTCTGACGTAAAGATCCGGTTCAGGGCCTTTCCATGAGAAATTTTCTTTCCCCAGCGTCCACCGATATAGATCTTGAATCCGTAGGTACCGTCCGGGATGGAATGGAATGGACATTTTCCCACACATCTTCCGCAGTGTCTGCAAAGCTCCTCATCAATGTGCAGTTTCCCGTCAACGACTTTCGCCACTTTGTTTGGACATGCAGCTTCAATGGCACATTTTTTGCAGCCCTTGCATGCCTCGCTGTCAAAGTGCGGGATCCTCTGTCCGATGATCCCCACATCATTCAGATTTGGTTTCACACAGTTATTCGGGCATCCGCCTACTGCGATCTTAAATTTATGCGGCAGTGCAACCTGACGGTAGCCTTTATAGAATCTCCGGAAAATCTCTTCTGAAATTGCATAGGAATCCAGAAGTCCATACTGACAGGTGGTTCCCTTGCAGGATACTACCGGTCGGACCTTTGCTCCTGTTCCTCCTGTCTCCAGACCTTCCTTCGCAATAAATTCCTGAAACTCTTCGATCTTTTCGTAGGGGATTCCCTGGATCTCCACGGAAAGCCTGGTCGTGTAGGTAAGATTTCCGTTGCCGAATTTCTCTGCTGCTTCCGCCATACATCTGTGCTGTGCCGCTGTCACCTTTCCGTTTACAGTGATCACCCGTGCAGAAAATTCATCGGTTCCCCGGTTATTTAAAAAACCCTGCCCCTTCAGTCTTTTCTCTTCCTCTTTGCTTACAGTTAATGCTGACATATTTCCTCCTCCTGGTCTCACCGGCATTCCGATACTTTCCCACGGTATCGTTGCCCTGTATTTTGCAATGTTGAAATCGTTTTCACGTACTTCCTACTATACCACTTGAAGATGTATTTGAGAAATGATATTATTTTATAAAAATGATAGGTTTTACCTATATACCAATTTACAATAAAAGGAGATTCCATATGACCATCCGCCATCTCACTGTTTTTGCGGCCGTTGCGGAACAGGGCTCCATGAGTGCTGCTGCCAAACATCTTTATCTTTCCCAGCCAACAGTCAGTCAGGCCGTCCGTGAGCTGGAAGCTCATTATAACGGCCTTCTCTTTGAACGTCTTGGAAAAAAGCTTTATCTCACAGAACGGGGAAAGCTTCTTCTTCCCCATGCCCGTGAAATGATCCGCCAGTTTCAGCAGCTGGAAGAGCTGATGCAGAACCAGGGACAGTCTTCCACCCTGAAGCTTGGCTCCACCCTCACTGTGGGAACCTGCCTGACCCCATCCATTATCCTGGATCTGCAGAAAAAAATCCCGGACCTTGACGTTTACTCCTTTGTCACCAACACGCAAAATATCGAACAGAAGCTTCTGCGTTCTGAGCTGGACGCTGCTGTGGTAGAAGGTGAGATCCATTCCCCGGACCTTGTCGTTCTTCCCATCATCGACGACTGTCTGGTCCTTGCCGCCGGAAAAAAGCATCCGTTTTACCGCAGAGGACGCATCCATGTCCAGGAGCTGAACAACCAGAAATTTGCAGTCCGGGAATATGGAAGCGGTACCAGACAGCTTTTTGAGGATTACACCCTTCGCCATGATCTGAGGATCCGAACTGCCTGGGAAGCCAACAGTCCGCGGGCACTGCTGAACGCAGTGCTGTATAACCAGATGCTCTCTGTTATGTCCATCCGTCTTATGCATCATGAGATCCGTCACCGTTCAGTCCGGGTCTTCTGCAACGAAGCAGGGGAATGGAACCGGAAATTCAAGCTGGTCTATCACAAGAATAAGTTTCTTACCCCTGCCATCTTTGAGCTGGAAAAGATCCTTCACACCTATCAGCAGCTGGAACTGCCCTCTGTCATGGGTGTTCTGGAACAGGAATAAGCAGGGGACTTACCTGATCCAGAAAAAAAACGGCCGCACATATCGCTCTTACGATATGTACAGCCGTTTTTCGTTTTTTTCTCACCCGACAGAGTCGGATCTTTTTTTGAACCGGATATTTAGTTTGATTCGTTGAACACGTTTTTATCCAGTGCACGGTTCTGGTGTGCAACGATGGTTGTGCAGACTGCATCACCGGTAATGTTAACCGCTGTTCTGGTCATATCCAGGATACGGTCAATACCCATGATCAGACCAATTGCCTCAACCGGAAGTCCTACAGAATTAAATACCATGGTCAGGGTAACAAGACCAACACTTGGTACACCGGCAGTTCCTACGGAAGCAAGGGTTGCAGTTCCGATAACTGTCAGATAATCCATCGGACTTAAGTGGATACCGAAGGCCTGTGCCGCAAATACTACGGCAACACCCTGCATGATAGAGGTACCGTCCATGTTGATGGTAGCTCCAAGAGGAATGGTGAATGAAGAAATCTTCTTGGAAACACCCACTTTTTTGGACAGGGTATCAATGGACATCGGGATCGTGGCATTGGATGTAGCTGTTGAGAATGCAAATGCCATAACCGGGAAAAATTTCTTGATGAATTTTATCGGATTCAGTCCTGTGAAGATCTTCAGCAGGATCTGGTATACGCCGAAGCACTGGATTGCCAGTGCAAGGAGAACACCGATCATATATTTTGCCAGCGGGATAAACGCGCTGAAACCGATGTTTGCAAAGGTTCTGCTGATAAGGCAGAATACACCGATCGGTGCAAGTGCCATGATCATCATGGTCATCTCCATCATGATGTCATTGAACTGGCTGAAAAAGTTCGCTACTGTCTCTGCGCGCTCTCCCATTTTCGCAAGGATCACACCCACGATCAGGGCAAATACGATAACCTGAAGCATGGTTCCGCTTGCCAGGGAATTGATCGGATTATCCGGAATGATATTCAGGATGGTATCCGTAAGAGAGGTCGCCTCCATAGTCTCCACAGAGGAAGCGGAGGACTGAATAGAGCTCATATCAAGTCCCACACCCGGATTGATCAGATTACCTACCGTCAGAGCAACCGAAACAGCCAGAGCTGTAGTCGCCAGATAAAATACCAGTGTTCTCACACCTACGGTTCCAAGCTTCTTGGTATCACCGATGGACATACTTCCGCAGACAAGGGAACAGAATACCAACGGTACAACCAGCATTTTCATCAGACGGATAAATCCCTGCCCGATCACATAAAGGATTCCCTCCACGATCACATCTTTCTTGAAGTTGCTGTCAGGAACCAGGTAACAGAGAATGATTCCCAGTATCGCACCTGCGATCAGCGCCACAAAGATCTTCGTGGTAAGGCCCATTTTCTTTTTCTGCTGTGTTTTCTCTTTTATATTTTTCTCTTTCATTCTAGTCCTCCGCTCTTTCATCCATATATTCTTTCAGCGATGCTTTCCAGTCCGGCATGTCATACACTTCAATAATACGGAGGATAAAATTATCAAGGACGGCATATGGCGGTCTGACAGAAGAAAGATCTGACTGCTCTGTCGGCACGGATCTCAGTTCGATCTCCTTTCCTGCAAGGCGAAGGATCTCGGTTGCAAACTCATAACGGTTGCATACACCGCTGCAGGTTACGTGATAAGTTCCATATTCGTTGGTATCGATAAGATACAGGATCATTCTTGCCAGATCCTTGGCGCTGGTCGGTGATCCGAACTGATCCGAAGCAACGGAAAGCGCCTGGCCTTTTTCTGCTGTCTCCAGCACACGGTTTACAAAATTGTTTCCGCCTTTTCCGTATACCCAGTTGCTTCGGATAATGAAATGTTTGTGTGTAAACTCTTTTACATAGTTCTCTCCGGCTCTCTTGGAACGGCCGTAAACAGTCAGCGGATTGGTATCGTCAAACTCTGTATACGGTTTTTTGCTCTTTCCGTCGAAAACATCATCTGTGGAAAGCTGGACGATCTTTGCCCCGCATTTTCTTGCCACGATGCTTAAGTTTCTTGCTCCCAGTGCGTTGACACGGTATGCATGTTCCGGATTCTTCTCACACTCATCGGTATCTGTGATACCGGTGCAGTTGATGATCACATCCGGACGGTTAATGGAACCGAAGTTGATCACTTCATCTGTGTCTGTGATATCCAGCTCATCAAGATCTGTGTTCAGAGTCTCGATCTGCATTGGATCCAGAACATCATTCAGTGCCCGTCCGATCTGTCCGTTGGCACCTGCGATCCATACTTTTAACATCTTTCTACCTCCCTGGTATAATGTGTGTGATACATAAATAAAGAGACATCGATTTAGATCAAAACCAATGCCCCTTTAACCTATATACTGAAATATATTTTATCAATATCACAAAAAGCTGTCAAGAAAAAAGCCCCTGTTTCCATAAGGTTCCTGCTGCTGATGTTACTGCCCACCGGCAGTATTTCCTCAAAATGTTTTTGTGAACAGAATTTACAGAAATCCTGAGGATCGGGAGTTCCATAACTCCCGATTTTGTATTGTAAATTCTGTCCCATGAATTATAATCTAAACAGGAGATCATCTAAAAACACATACAAAGGAGAAACTTATGAAAAAGCTAAAAGAATTAACATCTCTGCTATTTCTGTTCTGCTGTCTTTGCTTCTGTCTGATCCTGTTTCCACAGACAGCCCGGGCAGGCTCTCTTACGCCAACCGCACAGGACAATCTCAATGTCAGGTTACGCCGTACCTCTGATCTTATTCCTGTTTCCGGCGGATACATGAGGGTCTTCCACCAGAAAAATTCTGTCGGCGTTGAATATTACGATAATGATCTGAAGATCAGAAGCAAGCGCAAGATCAACATGGAGCTTCCACTGTGGGGTGGCTTTTATGCCGGATCTGACGGATATTATCTGGTAGAAGGCCAGACAAACAACAAAGAAAACGATTCCGCTGAGGTCATCCGCGTTATCCGCTACGATACAAACTGGAACCGGAACGGTGCAGCAGCAATTACCAGTAACCCGGAGCTTTTTGGCGGTGAGGTCCGCACGCCCTTTGACTATGGCTGTGTGGAAATGACAGAAAGCAACGGCAAGCTCTATATTGTTACCGGTCACGAAGGATATGTGGATTCTTCTGTCGGTCAGGGACATCAGGGCTTCCTTATGGCCGAGATCGACCAGGCAACCATGAAAGGAAAGATCGTTTCCTGCGATCTGTGGCATTCCTTTGCACAGTATATCAAATCACAAGGTTCTTATCTCTACGTACTGGAGCAGAGTGAGGGTTCACGATGTACAAAGCTTTCCAGATACGACAGCACTACACTTGCCTGCACCACCATAGAGCTTTTGCCATACGGAGGCTCACGTACTTCTGTGTGGGCACTGGCCTGCTACGCAAGCGTTGACGGCATGGCTGTTTCCTCTGACAGTGTATTATGCGTTGGCACTTCCATCGATCAGTCCAAATATGATAAGGTATCTGAAAACACGCCTCATAACCTTTATCTGTCCGTCACACCAATGTCTGACTTTTCCGAAAAAGCAACCACTACCAGGAAGCTTACCAACTTTACAGGCGGAGGAAAAAGCTTTGCGGGCGTAAAGATCACCAAAATAAATGACAACCGTTTTATGATTTCCTGGGAAGAATACGTCTCCGACGATAACAAGAAAAACTCTTCCGCTAATGATCCGCTCTCTTCCAGCACCCTTCATTATCTTTTTGTGGACGGAAAGGGAAAGAGTCTCAGCAAAGAGTTTACAACAGCTGCTCCGATTTCTGACTGTCAGCCTGTGGTAAAGGATTCCAGGGTCGTTTATTATGCTTCAAACTCCAACACCTTGAACTTTTATTCCATTAATTCCGACAACGGAAAAGCTGACAAAAAAACTTACCATATCGCAGGTGACAACGCAACCTGGAATTTCAAAAACGGTATCCTTACGATCTCCGGCTACGGACCACTTTCTATTTCCACAGAGGAAAACCACCGATACCCGGTCTCTTCAACAAAAGGCTGGTTTTCCTTCTCCAGCGATTCCTCGTGGAAAGCTATCAAAAACCAGATCAGAAAGGTAATAATAAAGCCCGGGATCACAAGTATTTCCGAAAGGGCCTTTGTTTATCTTCCTGAGCTGAAAGAGGTGGACATCCAGAAAGGGGTCACAAAGATTGGAAAAGAAGCTTTCGCCTACTGTAACAAGCTATCCAGGATCAACATACCTGATACCGTTAAAAGCATTGGAACGGATGCTGTGTGGTGCGGCTATTACTGGTCTGACAGCTCTCATGCATATTTTTGCAAGATCCATGCTCCGTACGGCTCTTACGCAGTTACATATGCCAAGAAAAACAATATCAGCTATGCATGCAATATTTCCGATGCAGCTGTAACAGGGATCAAAAAAACATATACCTATACAGGCTCTGACATAAAGCCCGTTCCAACCGTAACTCTTGGAAAAGCAAAGCTTTCTGGCATCAATGATTATCATGTGACATACCAGAACAATAAAAAAGCAGGAACTGCTACCCTGAAGATCATCGGTGATAACCATTTCTACGGAACCATCACCTTAAATTTCCAGATCACTCCTGCAGCCACACCAAAGCCACAGACTGCAAAAACATTCCGGGATGCTTATAATGTCTACACAGTCAATGCCACCGGGACTTCCGTAGCACTGAAGGGACCACGTTCACGCAATACTGTCACTGCAAAGATTCCGGCCACTGTCAAAGCTAACGGAAAAACCTACAAAGTCACAGCCATTGCAGCCAATGCCTTCAAAAACTGTAAAAACCTGAAACAGGTAACGATTTCAGGAAATATCACAAGCATAGGTGCCGGAGCCTTCCAGGGATGCACAAGTCTTCGTACTGTAAAAATCGGTTCCCGAGTTTCTGCGATCGGCACAAAAGCTTTCTGTGACTGTAAGGCCCTTACCTCTGTCACCATACAGACAGGACGTCTTACTTCCAAAAGCTCAGGTAAATATATCTTCACAAGAGCAGGTCAGAATAATTACAAAAAACTGACTGTAAAGGTTCCGGCAAGCAGACTTTCCTCTTACAAAAAGCTGTTTCAGAGCCAGGGTCTGTCCACACAGATCAGGATTATCAAATAGTCAGGATCGTACCTTGCATTTCCACGCCCCTTATGCTATACTCAGTTTCGCTGCAAAAGCCCGCAAAAACCAAGGTCGTACAGGGCTTACAAGGCGGTCACCGCCTATAAATGTGCCGAGTGTTCGTGACCTTCCACTCGTAAAACAAAACTAAAGGAGAATAAAAAACATGAAAAACAAAGGTACTCATTTTCTGGTACAGGGAGCTGCCATTGCAGCTGTATATGTTGTCCTGACACTGGTATTCGCGCCACTTAGCTTCGGTGAAGTTCAGATCCGGTTTTCCGAGGCGCTGACCGTGCTTCCGTTCTTCACACCGGCTGCCATCCCGGGACTGTTCGTGGGATGTATCATCGCCAATCTTCTTGGCGGTGCGATTCCGGTTGACATCATTTTCGGAAGCATTGCCACACTTATCGGTGCATTCTTTACCTACAAGCTTCGCAATACAGGCAAATGGACAGCCCCGATCCCGCCGATCGTTTCCAACATTGTGATCGTTCCTCTTGTGCTTCGTTACGGATATGGCATTAACCTTCCTATCCCGTTTATGATGCTCACAGTAGGAGCCGGCGAATTTATCTCAGCCGGTGTGATCGGTATGATCCTTCTTGGAGCACTTTCCAAATACAAAAATGTACTTTTTCATAAAAAAGCAGCAGTCTGACTAAATCTGCTGCCCACAAAAAGGAGCCATGAGAAAACAGCAGCATTTCTCATGGCTCTCTTTTATTTTTTCTCTGCGGATTCCTGCAGACTGCGCAGGATCCTCTTTTCCATTCTGGATACCTGTACCTGGGATACGCCAAGCTCATGAGCGATCTCCATCTGGGTCATGTTCTGAAAATACCGCATATAGATCAGCCTCCGCTCCTTTGCCTCCAGAGTTCCCAGTATCTCTTCCAGAAAAATCCTGTCCAGTACTTTTTCCTGCCGGTTTTCTTTTTCCGGAAGCTTGTCCATCAGAGAAATCTCCGTTCCCTCACCCTGATAGATTGTTTTGTGAAGAGATTCCACCTCTGCACCGGATTCCATGGTCATTACCAGTTCTTCTATGGAAATTCCCATTTCCTCTGCCATTTCTCCCGTCGTAGGTTCCCGCTCCAGCCGGCGTGTCAGTGCTTCTCTCACCTGATAGATCCTGTAGTGGTTTTCCTTCAGAGAACGGCTTACCTTCAGTATCCCGTCGTCCCTGAGATAACGTTTGATCTCTCCGATGATCATGGGAACGGCATAGGTGGAAAATTTCACATCGTAGGACATGTCAAACTTATCCACAGCTTTCAGAAGTCCGATGCTGCCGATCTGGAACAGATCCTCCATCTCCACCCCTCGTCCCAGAAAACGCTTTGCCACACTGTATATCAGTCCTGTATTTTCCTCAAACAAAAGATCTCTTGCCGCTTTATCCCCCTGGTGTGCACGCCCGATGAGGACAAGAGTACGATCCATAGTTACCTCCTGATGATCTTTTTCATGTGCACTGTAGTTCCACGGCCAACCTCCGATTCCACCTGAAGCTCATCCATAAACGCCTCCATGAATGTAAACCCCATACCGGAGCGGTCTTTATCAGCCTTTGTGGTAAACAGAGGCTCCATGGCTTTTTTGATATCCGGGATCCCGGCTCCGTGATCTGTCACATCTACCTGAAGCTCCTGCCCCCGGAGACGACATTCTACCCGAATCTTATGTATCTCCCCTTCATACCCGTGTATGATGCAGTTGGTCACTGCCTCCGATACTGCGGTCTTCAGATCCGAAATTTCCTCCAGCGTAGGATTCAGCTGTGTGCAGAATGAAGCCACAGCAACTCTTGCCAGTGCTTCATTTACCGGTCTGCTGTCAAAAATGATCGTCATTTCATTTGTGTTTTCCATCATAAACACCCTCCTGTTCACCTGCCGATTTTTTAATTCCACAGATTTCAATATATTTTCCCACTCCGGATAGCCGTAAAAGCTTTGCAATATGACTGTTCACATTGACAACCTGCACACATTTCCCCCTCATGCCAAGTGCCCGGTACCTACCCATCAGCAGACCGATCCCGGAACTGTCCATAAAAACGGTCTCTGAGAAATCAAAAATCATATTTTTTATATAGTTATGTTCAATAATCCGGTCTGAATCTCTCCGGATCTCATCAGAAGCCGGATGATCCAGTTCCGCCGGAAGATGTACAGTCAGCACGGTTCCGGATTTTTCAAAACCTGATGTCATTCTATCATTCCCCCATTTTTGATTTTTTATTCCATTTCTCATGACCAAAGGGTAAAAAAAGAGGAATGCGCCAACGCACATTCCCCTTATCCGAGGTTTCTCCTCTGTATGAATTATGATATTTTTTATTCTGTATAACCTCCATCGTAAGAGGAATCCTCATATCCTCCGTCACTGTAGCTGCTGTCTTCTCCGGAATCTCCGTCAGAGCTCTGTGTATCTTCTCCATCCGAAGCTGCGGCATCCGCTCCAGCTTCAGCTGTTCCATCTGTACTGCTGTCAGCACTGGACGTTCCGTCAGAAGCTCCGCTCCCGATCCCGCTTACACCGGTCTTTCCGCTGATAGTACTGTAAATCCCCTTTGCAGAATCTGACAGTGTATCCACATATACCTTCTGTAGTTCCAGCGCCGCTGTATCCAGATCCTCCTGCTGCATGGCAGTATATGCATTAAACAAAGCCTCATAGCTCTGACTGCGTTTCTGCTCTTCCTCTGCCTGCTTGGCAACTGCATCTGCCGTATCACTGGACTGGGCAGCTTCTCCCTGAGCTTTGGTAAGCTCCACGCTCTGGCTGGAAAGAGAATCACTGTACTGTATGATCTGCTGATTGGCCTGCCTGTAAATATCCTGTTTCACAGCCGGCAGTACAAGGAGCCAGAATGCTGCCGCCCCTGCCGCAAATCCAAGTACCGTGGTAAAGAAAAGTGATATCTTTGATCTTTCTTTATAAGACGACGGCCTTACAACGATTTCTCCTGAAATATTATCATTCTCATTTTTTTCATTTCCAAACAAGCCCTTACGCCGTTTTTCCATCTTTGTGGTAACACCCGTCTGCTCGTCAACTTCACGCAGGAAACGAAGTGTGGTGGTATTGGTCTTGTCGATCCTGGCTGCTTTTTTCAGGGTTCTTCTCGCCTTATTCCACTCCTGATTCTTCATCTGGATCAGAGCAAGAAGATGATACCCCTTGATCAGCTTGGGATTCTGGGACAGGATCTTTTTCAGGCGGATGGCCGCCATATCCTCATGGCCTTCCCTGCACATGGCGAGGGCATTGTTATATTTCTTGATGCTTTCGTTGATTGTTTCCAGTTTGTTCTGGTTTGCCTGAAGCCTGGCAATATATTCCGAAGCCAGATTTCGGTTCTTCTGGATATTCTTGCTGATGACCCACTCACTCAGTGCGGCAACCACCTCACCGGTCTCAAAATATACAAGACCAAGAAGATTTCTTGCACGGATATTCCGTTTGTCATAGGCAAGACTTTGCTTCAGACAGCTGATCGCCCCGGACAGATCCCGGATGCTGGCTTTTTCCAGCCCCTGATTATAATAAAGCTTGGAAAGATAATCCACCTTCTTCTGGATCAGTACATTGGCTCCACAGTGCGGACAATAATCCAGATCTGTATCCGTCAGGAACGCTCCACAGTTTATGCAGTTCATCCACTTCTCCTTATCTTACACGTCTGTTGCTCTTGACCTCACGCAGCATCTCCTGGAGTACATCCATGATATCTGTGATCTCCCGGTCATAAATGACACCTTCTACATCTGCCACATCCAGACATGGTTCAAATTTCTTCAGTTCCTCTTCGTAATCGATCATAATTTTTTCCTCCTGATCACAGCCTTGATCTCACCGACCAGATAAAGGGATCCTACACAGAACAGCATTCCATCCTCACCTTTTTCCTTTACTGCCCGTTCAAAAGCTGCTGGAACATCCTCTATTGCTTCCACTTCCGGCACTCCGTCTTCACGGAAGATCTCCGCAAGCTCTTCTACCGGAACTTTGCGGTATCCGCCTACCTGTGTGACGATCACATGTCGAAAACGGATCCTGCTACAGATCGTGCGGATCATATCCGTATAGTCCTTGTCATCCACTGCGGAAAACAGCAGAGTCAGAGGAAATTCCTTCTGGAAATGTTCTGCTGTCTCTACAAACTTCTCAACACCGTCTTCGTTATGTGCGCCATCCACGATCACACCCGGAAGAACCGTTTCCATCCTTCCCTGCCAGCGTGTTTTTGCCATACCAGCTTTCAGAGCCTCCAGAGATACCGGAATCTGATCTTCCAGTACCTGAATGGTTTTCACCGCAAGAGCTGCATTCATAACCTGATAACGGGCGATAAACGGTATATCAAATACGGTATCGCCATATGTCTCGTCCTTAAGAGAAAATCGGATTCCGTCCTTTGTGATCTTATGGATCTCTGTGTCTTCCCGTTTCAGCTCATAATATGGACATCCCAGCTTCTCTGCATGCTCACGCATCACTCCGGCCGCATCCGGATCATTTCCATCGTAGATCACCGGAACACCCGGCACCATGATCCCTGCCTTCTCTCCTGCGATCTCGGAAACTGTATTTCCAAGATACTGCATATGATCGAGGCTGATGGATGTGATCACACAGGCTGCCGGATTCTCCACAGCAGTGGTTGCATCCAGACGTCCGCCAAGACCGGTCTCCAGTGTTACATAATCCACGCCGGCTTCTGCAAAGATCACCATTCCCATCAGAAGGAGTGTCTCAAAATAGGTGGGATGATAGCTTCCCTCCGCAACCAGCTCATCGGAAAGCTTTTTAACTTTTTCAAAAGCACGAAGGAAAGTATCGTCATCGATCACTTCCTCGTTGATCTGAAAACGCTCGTTGATCTCCACCAGATGAGGAGATGTAAAAAGTCCGCAGGAATATCCTGCTTCCCGAAGGACCGATGTGATAAAAGCACAGGTACTTCCCTTTCCGTTGGTTCCTGCCACATGGATCACACGGAATTTCCTCTGCGGATCTCCAAGTCTTCTTAAGCATTCTCTGGTATGGTCCAGGCTGTTCTTAGTAGTAAATCTCGGTATATCTTCAATATACGCAACTGCTTCTTCGTAATTCATAAAAAAAACCATCACTTATCTATAATGTATTCGTAAAGAACTTTTGGGGAGAAAAGCTTCTCCCCTCCTGTTCGTTACGATACCATTATATAATAGTGGTGGAAGATGTCCAGTCCTAATCGTAATATTTTATCCGACATTTTTTGTATCGGAGTATCTTTTCTATGCCATTTACTGGTTGTCTGTACTGTTTTCTTCACCGGAATCTTCTGTGGATTCCGTTTCTGACGCTGTATCCGTTTCCTCCATTGACCCTGTATCAGAACTGCTCTTTTCACTGTCAAGCTTCCACTTGCTGTCAGCGAGCAGCGCATAGACCGCCCGGTCATGGCTCTTTGTCATGGCCTTTCTTGTGGAACTGTTGCTTCGCTGCACTACCGAGAGCCGGTCAAAATCATCCAGTTCCTTTCCGGTAATGATCAGCTTGGTAGGATTCACGTAAACCGTATCATACCATTCTCCGTTGATCTTCACCTGGCTGGACGGCGTAAAGTTTGTTCCCTGGATATAATAGGTGTGATCCGTCTCAGACACAACCTGAATGGAATCCAGCGTGGTATCATAGATTCCCATACGCATCTTTGTCCGCTCAAAAGGATTCGCTCCGTCATATGTATACTGCTTTCCGTAGAGAAGATCGTACTGCAGGGTCTCCAGATCCACCTGATAATTTTTGGTGTTTCTTCTTGCCTGATGATACTTGAAAACATTTCCCTCATGGATACCTACACGGTCCATAACCTCTGCTGCCATCTGGTATGCCGCAAGATTTTCTTTCTTTTTCTTAAGTCCGAAATTATCCCACATCACATACTCTGTCTGGAACAGATATTTATTCTCCACATCCTCCACGGTCAGTCCCATGGTCGGCAGATGATCACCATACATGACCAGTACCACATCCTCCGGATAATCTGCCAGCCTGTCAGTCAGCTCTTTGACAAAATTATCCATCTCATGGATCTGATTTACATAATACTCCCACTTATTATTCAGCTCGTCAGTAGGTGCCCCGGAAACTGTGATCTCCGGATTTTCCAGTACCGGTTCTGAAGGATAATCTCCATGTCCCTGTACGGAAATAGTATATACATAATCAGGCCCTTCTGTAGAATCCAGACACTTGACGATCTCATCGGTGAGGACACTGTCCTTGGTCCAGCCCAACGGGTTCTTCTGGTTTTCATCCTTCATATACTCTGCCGAAGTGAAGGTATCAAATCCCAGATTCGGAAAAATACTTCTTCTTCCGTAGAAATTCGCCTCATTGTTATGTACTGCATGAGCAGTATAGCCCAGATTCTTCAGAACATACGGTGCGCTCTCACAGGTAGTTTCCTTAAGGATACTCTTGTAAGGATACTCTCCCGGTCCAAAATAATGAAGGCTCATTCCGGTAATGGATTCAAACTCAGTATTTGCGGTTCCAGCTCCTACGGAAGGTACCTTATAATATCCGGAGGAATACTCCTTCATCAGCTTTCTGAAATTCGGAATAGGATCTTCTGACAGCTCCAGATAATTTACCAGCGTAGGATCAAAAAAGGACTCCAGCTGCAAAAACAGAATATTCGGATGACTGCCTTCTTTCGTTTCCGGAAGATTTTCTTCCGACTTCTCGATCCTTTTGATCTCGCTTTTGGAATAGTCTCTCGGGGCACTGATTCCAGTATTAAAGATCGTCGTTGCCAGACAGTAGGGATATCCGTAATCCTCATAAGCTATGGCAATATTTCCAAAATAATTGGAAAGAACTCTTTTTTCCAGAGCAAGCTGTGTGATTCCTCCAAATACAAGAACCCCAACCAGGACCAGTGGAATATTCACCTTATATTTCAGCTTGCCTCTGTACTTCGGCGACCTTATCAGGATGATCAGAAGGATCAGAACCGCAATTCCCAGAAGAACTGCACCTATGGTCATCTGGGTATGGGTCAGATATTTTTTTGCAATACTGAGACCATCTGTCAGATTCTTCACATCCGGTCCTGTAAACGGTGTGACACGGTTGAGAAGAAGCACACCGTTTACGATTCCCAGAAACAGCCATAAGCTGCCCACAAAGATACGCCAGAAAATTCTCTTTCGGAAGAGATAAACAATCAGCATCGTCGTAAAGATAAACGCTGCATTATAAGCAAATACAAGCGGCCTTGTGGTCATGTAGGTCCACGCCTCTGTGAGCGAGTGCCTGCATATGGCCTCGATCACAAAGTACAGGACTGCACAGCCCAGAGCCTGAAGTATCAGCGAAATCTTATTGAAAAAGTTACACCACTTCATTAAAACACTCCTTCGTTATTTCACCATCTGTGTTAACTGCAGGTTCACTTTCTCTTTCATCTCTTTGTATTTCTCAAGTTTCTCCTTCTCTGCCTCTACCTTGGCTGCAGGTGCCTTGTTCACAAAATTCGGATTGTTCAGCATTCCCTCGCAGCGTGCGATTTCTTTTGTAAGTCGCTCCTGCTCTTTTGTGAGACGTTCGATCTCTTTTTCACGGTCGATCAGATCCTCCAGCGGCAGATAAACCACACCGTCTGCCACAACGATGGATACCGCATCCTCACCGATTCCGTTCTTATCTTGCTGTACGTGGATCTCTTTTGCAAACGCAAGGTTTGTAAAGGACTTCTTGCAGGACTCAAAACGTGCACAGCTCTCTGCGTCCTTGCCTACGATGTAGATATTTGTCTTTCTGTTCTGTGGTACGTTCATCTCGTTTCTGGTGTTACGGATTCCACGTACAACTTCCTGGAAGCTTGCAACTGCTTTCTCAGCATCTGCAAAGTTCATTTCGTCTTTATATACCGGCCAGTCAGAGATCATGATGGACTCTTCCTCAGGAAGCAGTGTGCAGTAGATCTCTTCTGTGATAAACGGCATAAACGGATGAAGAAGCTTCAGTCCCTGTGTCAGTGCAGTGCGGAGTGTCCACAGTGCATCGTTTGCTGCTGCCGGGTTCTCCTCTGCTTTCCACAGTCTTACTTTGGCCATCTCGATATACCAGTCACAGAGCTCATCCCACAGGAAGTCATAAACTTTCTGTACAGCGATTCCAAGCTCATATTTATCCATATTCTCAGTAACATCACGGATCACTGTGTTCAGTCTGGAAAGGATCCATTTATCCTCGTTGCACAGTGCGTTCAGGTCTTCCGGCGCTGTTACTGTCTTGCCCTCCAGGTTCATCATAATGAAACGGGAAGCATTCCAGATCTTATTTGCAAAGTTACGGCTGGATTCTACACGCTCCCAGTAGAAACGCATATCATTTCCAGGTGCATTACCTGTCATCAGTGTCAGACGAAGGGCATCTGCGCCGTATTTGTCGATAACCTCCAGCGGATCGATACCGTTTCCAAGAGACTTACTCATCTTACGTCCCTGTGAGTCACGTACCAGACCGTGGATCAGTACATGGTGGAACGGTGTCTCACCGGTCTGCTCCAGTGCGGAGAATACCATACGGATAACCCAGAAGAAGATGATATCATATCCGGTTACCAGAACATCTGTAGGATAGAAATACTCAAGCTCCGGTGTCTTATCCGGCCATCCAAGTGTGGAGAACGGCCACAGTGCGGAACTGAACCAGGTATCCAGAGTGTCCTCATCCTGATGCATATGTGTGCATCCGCATTTCGGGCATTTCTCCGGCATCTCTCTTCCAACCACCATCTCACCGCACTCATCGCAGTAATAAGCCGGGATCCTGTGTCCCCACCAAAGCTGACGGGAAATACACCAGTCACGGATATTCTCCAGCCAGTGCAGGTAAGTCTTGTCAAAACGTGCCGGAACAAACTGAAGTTTTCCGTCGTCCAGAGTTTTGATAGCAGCTTTTGCCATTTCGTCCATTTTTACAAACCACTGTGGTTTGATCATCGGCTCTACCGTTGTACCGCAGCGGTCATGGGTACCAACACTGTGGCTGTGCGGAACAACCTTTACAAGAAGTCCCTGCTCCTTCAGGTCCTCTACCATGGCCTTACGTGCCTCGTAACGGTCCATACCTGCATATTTTCCGCCAAGGCTGTTGATGGTGGCATCATCATTTAAGATGTTGATTTCCTCAAGGTTATGACGGCGTCCAACCTCAAAGTCGTTGGGATCGTGTGCCGGTGTGATCTTAACGCAGCCTGTTCCGAATTCCTTGTCAACATACTCATCGGCAATAACCGGGATCTCTCTGTCTGTAAGAGGAAGCTTCAGCATCTTTCCTACAAGGTCTTTATATCTTTCATCCTCCGGGTTTACAGCAACTGCTGTATCGCCGAGAAGTGTCTCCGGACGAGTGGTCGCGATCTCAACAAAACGTCCTTCCTCACCTACGATGGGATAATTGATGTGCCAGAAAAATCCGTCCTGGTCTTCATGCACAACCTCTGCATCAGAAATAGAGGTCTGGCATACCGGACACCAGTTGATGATCCTGGAGCCTTTGTAGATATAGCCTTTCTCATAAAGGCGGATAAATACTTCCTGAACAGCCTTGGAGCAGCCCTCATCCATGGTAAAGCGCTCACGCTCCCAGTCTGCAGATGCTCCCAGCTTTTTCAGCTGATTGATGATCTTTCCGCCGTACTCCTCTTTCCATGCCCAGGCATGTTTCATAAATTCGTCACGGCCGATCTCGTTCTTGTCAATCCCTTCCTTACGAAGCTTCTCTGTTACCTTAACCTCTGTAGCGATGGCTGCATGGTCAGTTCCCGGCTGCCAGAGAGCCTCATAGCCCTGCATTCTTTTGAAACGGATTAGGATATCCTGCATGGTCTCATCCAGTGCATGTCCCATATGCAGCTGTCCGGTTACATTGGGCGGCGGCATTACAATTGTAAAAGGTTTTTTATCCGGATTAACTTTTGCATGGAAGTATCCGTTATCCATCCATTTTTTGTACAGACGATCCTCAATACCCTTGGGATCATAAGTCTTTGCAAGTTCTTTACTCATGTTTTCCTCCTGAATCTTTCTGATTATAGGAACCTTAAAATGCTCCTGTTCTCTGCAAGAAAAAACACGCCCTCCACACAAAAGCCAATAACTAATGTGCGAAGGGCGATCATTCTCGCGGTACCACCTTCATTATCCGGAAAAAACATCTGTTATTCCCGTCTATCTCTTGTCCCTTAACGCGGGGTACGTGAAAACCTACACAGCAGCATCTGCATCTGTTCTGCATTTCTGCTTTCAATTTCCCGGCTCCTAAGCTACCTTCTGCAGTCCTCCATCTGAAAATGCCTTTCAGCCTGCGCTTCTCTTGCGTCTGTGCATTTCTCTCTGTCAGCGTAGATCTGCATACTCCTCTTATTCAACACCTTTGCCATGTTCCTACTATAATGAAATTTTCTTTTTTTGTCAAGACAGAGGCCTTATTTCAAAAGTAAAAATCAAAATAAAACAGAATATCTCCACCGGTTATTTTTTCCAATGGAGATATTTTTTTATCTATCTTTCTTTTATTGTTTTGTACTCCTTCTCAATGCCTGCGATCAGTGTTTTCATTGTATATTCCAGAATTTCATTTCCGAATGCTTCCGATGATTCTCGGACCGGATGACGTCCTGCAATACCGATCAGATTACTCTCATCTTCTTTTACCTGTCCAAAGTCAACCAGTTCCGGCCGAACAGCCATTACAATAGATGTCTCATTTGCTCCGGCATGATCATTCTGATATTTCAGTCTCTCATCATCCGCATAGGTCCATGCTGTCATAATGCACAGTCCGTATTTTTCTTCTGCCTCTTCCTTCATTTCCTGAAATGCATTTGTTGACGGACCGTGTCCATGTCCCACAACGATGCGGACTCCTGCTCTGGAAAGCTGTGCAAAAATACTGCGCAGCAGATCCTGAAACAGTCCCTTTTCCATCCAGTAAGCACTGCCCTTCATCTGCTGGGCACAATAGATATTCAGTGCGCCCTCTGTATTGATATCCATTCCATAAAATACAGTTCCCCGATCATCAAATAAACGGTCAGGTCCCATGAACAGCATCGGAAGCACTACACCACCGACCTTTTCTGCCACCCGGACAAACAGTTCTTTTGACTGGATCCCGTCAGCTCCAAGAGGCATATGCGGACCATGCCATTCCAGTGTGCCAAGTGGCAGATAGGCAACCGGCATCTCCTTTATCCTCTGTACACATTCTTCCGGAAGTAATTCCTCGTATAATACTTTTTTCATGCTCGTCTCCTCCTTATCCTTTTACCGCTCCGGCAATTACTCCCTGTATGATCCATTTCTGGCAGACCATATAGAAAATAACGATTGGTATGATCGCCAACACCAGCATAGCCATCATAAGTCCCAGATCGATAGAGCCATATCCTCCTCTAAGATACTGGATCGCTACAGAGATCGTTTTGTATTCAGAGCCAATTACAAGATATGGAAGCAGATAGTCGTTCCAGATCCACATGGCATTCAGGATCGCAACTGTCATGACGGTAGGACGTATCACAGGAAGCACGACATTAAAGTAGATTTTCATAATAGAACAACCATCGATCATTGCCGCTTCTTCCAAAGAAACCGGGATTGATTTGATAAAACCTGTAAACATAAACACTGACAAGCCGGCGCCAAATCCTACATAGATAAACACAATGCCGATCAGATTGTCCAGCTTAAACATATTTGACACTTTAACAAGAGTAAACATAACCATCTGGAACGGTACGATCATTGCAAAAGCGAACAGATAATACAGTACCTTTGTAAAATGACTTTTTACACGTACCAGATACCATGCTGTCATCGAAGTCAGCAGAACAATAAGGACCACAGATGCTACAGTTATAAATAAAGTAATAAAAAATGCCTGTATAAAACCAGTCTTGATCAGACCCTCTCCATAATTCGCCATTTTTACAAAGGAGTCAGCATTAGGAAGTGCAAACGGTGTACTGTTGATATACAGCTTGCTCTTAAAGGAATTCATAAATACAATAATGATCGGGGCAATAAATAAAACCGAGATCACTGTAAGAATTACGATCATTGCTATTTCGCTTTTCTTGTTTTTCATCAGCTTTCAACCTCCTTACGCCGTGTGACAACAAGCTGCGTTACTGAGATTGCAGCTACGATCAGCAAGAACAGCACCGCTTTTGCCTGTCCTATTCCCTCATATCCCATCCTGTTGTAGAATGAATTATAGATGTCCAGTGCAACCAGCGAAGTTGATTTTCCCGGAAGTCCTGCTGTCAGAGCAAGGTTTAAGTCGAACATTTTAAATGCATTTGTCGTTGTCATAAACAGACAGATCGTAATTGCAGGCATGATCAGAGGCAGGATGATCTTTGTAACCATCTGTCTCCGGTTTACTCCATCGATAAGAGCCGCTTCCTTTACATCCTCTGAAATATTCTGGATAGCCGCAATGTAAATAACCATCATATATCCGATCATCTGCCAGTTCATGGCGATCACCATTCCCCAGAATCCGTATGAGGCCTTCACAGTAAGCGTTGTTTTGAAAAAAGCAAGAACACCATTGATGATCAGCTGCCAGATATAACCAAGTACGATTCCGCCCAGGAGATTTGGCATAAATATAACTGTTCGAAAAATATTTGTTCCACGGAGCTTTCTCGACAGCACATAGGCCAGTGCAAAAGCGATCAGATTGATAGTCACAAGATTTACAAGCACAAATTTAACGGTAAACCAGAGAGAAGCCAGGAAATCCTTATCCTGGAATGCAACTATATAATTGCTCAGTCCAACCCACTGTGCATCTGCCACAGTCGTAAATTTAGTAAATGAAAGATAAATTCCCAGTATAAATGGAATAATAAATGCAACTGTAAATGCGATCAGTGTTGGCAGTACCAATATCACAAATCTCTTTTTAAAAGCTTTTTCCATCTTTTACAAACCCTCTCTTTTATTACACAGGGCAGAAACATTTCTGTCTCTGCCCATGCTCTTCTACTATTGTGCGATCAGAGCTTTCTCCGATGCCCAGCAGTCGATTGTCTTCTTCACTACATCATCCCATTCCATACTTCCCTGTGCATACTCAAGAAGATAGCTTCCAAGCTGGTTTTTAAATTCCTGGCTCGGGAATGTTGCAAAATCCCAGTTGACCGTGTATAAAGAATCATCGTTCATATAAGTCAGCATATCCTGTACAAGCGGGTTATCCGGTCTTTCATCCTCTCCAAATGTGGTAAACGGAGGAATCATTCCAAGGATTCCATTACAGTATGCTTTTCCGCTGTCACTGTTGAACAGCCACTCAAGGAACTTCTGAGAAGCTTTCTGGTCAGCTTCATTAGCCTTGCTGTTTACACAGATATAGTTTTCTGTTCCAACACAGAGTCCCTGTTTTTCTTCTCCCTCTACTCCTGTGTAGATTGGAAGGAACTTAATATCATCCTCTTTGACTACGTTTCCATCCAGGTCATAGATCATTGCCCATCCCCAGTTTCCATTCTGGATCATAGCCACATCGCCCATTGCAAATTCTGCCATGGATTCCTCAACATTTTTAGCACCGACCATAGTTGGCTCTGTACATGAATTGTTCAGATAAAGATCAAAAATATTTTTGAAATTCTTATTGTATGTAAATTTGATCTCATCCAGATTATCTACGTCATCATCTTTATACTCATAGTAGATCGGAAGATTCATAAGATGTGTCTGCCAGCGCCAGTCTTCTCCAGGAGCAAATGAAGTAGATCCGAAAACTCCCTGGATTCCAAGATCATCTTTATGCTTTGTCATATCCTCTACTACAGTTTTAAGTGTGTCGAAATTTTTGATCTCTTTTGTATCTGAAATATCAACGGCTTTATCCGGAAGTGCAAAATACTTCTTCATAATTGCATCATTGTAGATGATTCCATATCCTTCTACCGCATACGGTATAGCATATACGCCATCTCCGTCTGTGATCGCCATATCTTTGTCAGTCAGCCATTCATAAATCTGGGAATCCTTCAGATCAGCACAGTAATCTTTCCAGGTCTGATAGCCGATCGGTCCGTTAACATTGAAAAGTGTCGGCATTTCTTTTTTGGAAAGCTCGGATTTTAATGTCTGCTCATAGGTTCCGCTTCCTGCCGTAACTACTTTCATATTGATTCCGGTTTCTTTTGTAAAGCTTCCTGCTACTTCTTCCCATTCAGCGGAAAGCTCAGATTTAAAATTCAGGAAATATACAGAGCCTGTATCTTCTTCGTCTGTATCTTTTTTGGCTATATCTTCCTTGACGGTATCTTCTTTGGCGGTGTCTCCTCCGGAATTGCCAGTATTTCCGGCTGTTCCGCATCCTGCAAGAGTCAGCAGTGACATTGATGCCGCAATACCAGCGGCAATTAATTTTTTCGCTTTCATATTTTTCCTCCTATTTTTCATAATGACCAGGAATCCCCACACTGTCACGGATCTGCAGCAGATATTCATTTTCCTTTTCATCACATGGTCTCTCGACTCCATCCTGTAGATACAGCATGCCGTTTATGATACTTTTTGCCTGATATTCTACCGGCTGACTGATCGTAGACAGTGAGGGCGTTATGCGTTCCGAAAACGGAATACCGTCAAACGAAACTACAGATACGTCCTCCGGAATTCTGTAACCATGCTTCATGATCCAGGACATTACCTCTATCGCAACTTCATCGCTAAAACAAAACAATGCCGTTGGCAGCTTCTGAGGTACAAATATCTTCTCTATCACAGAAATCAGACTGCTTTTTTCATAGTCTCCATGGATCTGACCGATCAGGGACTCTTCTTGATCCAGCTGCATCTGCTTTACAGCTCTTAAAAATCCCCGTTTCCTTGCAATAAGGAAGCTGTCGTCCATTTCGTCAATGCAAAAGATGCCCCCTATCCTTCTGTGGCCAAGCTGGGCAAGATAGCATATGGTCTCATAGACAGAGCTTTCATTTTTTTCCATGATATTCAAACGCATTTCCGGTGACTGCATATGACAGACTTTAATCCTAAAATGTTCTTTTATATACGCTTCCTCTTCCCGTGAGAGCAGAAAAAGGCTAAAGCAGACTTCGATTCCTCTGATCTCCAGTTCTCTTAATGCTTCCAGTTTTTCCTCAAATCCTGAATTGCAATAACGGATAATACAGCCATATCCCATCTTACATGCAAACTCATTCAGATACCGAAACAACAGAAGCTGATACTGATTAATGTAGTTTGTCATTATAAAGCCGAACAGTTTTGACTTCTTACCAGCCAGATACTGTGCGTGAACGCTGGGATTATAATTGTACTTTCTGATGGTATCTACCACTCTTTTCTGCAGCTTCTCGCTGACTGGTTTGGAACGGTTGATAACACGGGAAACTGTAGCGATCGAACACCCGCTTTTTTTCGCGATAAATTTAATATCTATATTTGCCATATTTAAAATTCCTCCGGAAGAATTCTATGGTTACATCTTACAGGAAAACGTTTACATTTCAATTGTGAAATACTTACAAAATTAGCTTCAGGCAGATCATGGTCATCCCAGTCTTTCAGGATATTCATTACAAAACTGCCTGCATACAGGGAAATATGTAAAATTCCTGTATGCAGACAGTCTTATCATTTCATTATTTTATTCCACGCTCTTCAGTGACTCTACCATATTGATCTTTTTCAGCTTAAAATGCATCACCATATTTACAAACATGGAGAACCCAAAGGTAATGATTCCACTGTAAACAAAGCTTATTGGCTTGATATTTCTTCCGAACATCACCGCATCTACCTCAACGGTTGTGATCACATACCGGTGAAGGAGGATTCCGAACACTGCGCCTGCCAGAATTCCTATGAAGGACAGCAGGATATTTTCCCGGAATACATACTGGGAAACTTCGCCATCATAAAATCCCAGGACCTTCAATGTTGCAAGCTCTCTCTGACGCTCTGTGATATTGATGTTGTTCAGATTATACAGTACCACAAATGCCAGCATTCCGGCAGAAATGATCAGGACCCAGATCACCGCTCCGAGGGATCCCAGCATTCGCTCTACCTGACCTGCTGTGCTGCTTGTATAGCTGATACTTAAAGCTGCCGGATATTTCAGGATTGCATTTCCAAGAGTTTCCAGATCACTCTCTGCATCCTCTTTCATAGTATATACTGTACTTGAATATTCCGGTTTCTCTCCGAATGTTTTTTCATAGCAGGGTGGGGTCATGTAAACGTAATGTCCCATATAGTTCTCCGTGACAGCAGTGATCTTTACTTTATATTTTCTGTTGTCTTTCTCCAGGGTAATCTCGTCTCCTGTTTTCACACCGATAAGAGAAGCCGTTTTTTCACAGATCACCGCTCCATCATCGGTAAGCTCATACTGCTCGTGGGACTTTCTGTCACGTAACGTTACATCCTCTTTAAAATTTTCCGTATTTTCCGGAACATACACATAGATACTGACACTTCCCTTTTCTTTTGGTGCCGTCATCTTGGTGAGCTGCACACGGGTATAGTGATCGATCTCGCTGTTTCCGTCCAGGAATTTCAGAAGATCCTTTTCCTGGCTGTCTGTGGCATCCTCATCATTGATCACCATGGCATCATAGTGCTGGATCTGGTCATATTGGAGAATTGCAATATCCATAATGGAATCATAAAGTCCGAATCCTACAAGCATCAGTCCCATGCTTCCTGCAATTCCGAAAATGGTCATAAAAAGACGCTTTTTATAACGGAAAAGATTTCGCATGGACGATTTCCAGGAAAAGCTCAGATGCTTCCAGATAAAGCTGCTCCGTTCAATAAGGATCCGTTTTCCTTCTTTCGGTGCAGGCGGACGCATCAGAGATGCCGGTGTTTCTGCCAGGGTCTTTGCGCAGGAAAACAGTGTAGCGCCCATAGTACAGATCACCGCTGCCCCGGAAGCGATCAGTGCATATTGTAACTCATAATCCAGCTGCATGTGATCGCCAATATTCCAGTACATGATCCCATACGCCTGGATAATAATAAACGGAAGAACCTTTTCTCCGAAAAGTACTCCTGCGATACTTCCGCCTACTGTAGCCAGAAATGCGTAGCTGAGATACTTTGATGCAATGGATGCTTTTCCGTATCCTAGCGCTTTCATGGTTCCGATCTGGGTTCGCTGTTCCTCCACCATTCGTGTCATCGTGGTAAGACTGATCAGAGCCGCTACAAGGAAGAATATCATCGGGAAAACCTTTCCGATGTTTTTCAGTCGCTCTGCGTTATCACCAAAATCCGAATATTCCGGAAGGTCATTGCGGTCTGAGATGATCCACTCCGGTGTTTCAATATCATCCACCTCTTTCTGGGCATCCTCGATCTTCTGCTGGGCTTCCGCAATTTTGTCATCGGCTTCTTTTTTGCCGTCCTGATATTCTTTCTTTCCATCGGAAAGCTTCTTTTTGGCGTCTTCCAGGTCTTTTTTGGCGTCTTTTAATTTCTGTTCATTTTCCCGGATCTCTTTTTCACCATCCAGGAGCTTCTGTTCATTTGCATCCAGTTCTGCCTGACTGCTGGTAAGCTTTTCTGTGTTGGCCTGGATCTCTGCCTGACCGGCATTTAACTGGGCCTGTTTTTCCTCCAGCTGCTGCCGCCCTGAGCTGAGCTGGGCTCTGGCCGAATCCAGCTGACTCTGGCCATCATCCAGAGTTGCCTGGTTTGTCGCAATTTCTTCTTTTGCCGTGGAAAGCTCTGCTTTCTTTGTTTCCAGTTCTTTTTTCCCTTTATCCAGTTCTTCCTGGCCTTCATTCAGCTGTGCCTCTGTCCCGGAAAGTGTCTCTTCCTGTTCTTTGATCTGGCTGAAGCCCTCATTGATCTGACCTAGGCTGCTCTCCAATTCAGCTCTTGTCTGGGCCAGCTCTGATTTTTTTGCAGTAAGCTCTGCCTGCGCCCCGTCGATCTGGGCCTGACCGGCATTTATCTGTTCTTCCATTGCACTGATCTGACCATTTAAAGTCTGGATCTGCGTGGAAAGCTCCGCCAGCTCTTCCTCGGTTTTTCCTGCTTCCGCACCGGCATCATACTGCGCCTGCAGCTCCGCCACCTGACTGCTTAATGCCTCTTTCTGGCTGGTCAGTTCATCCAGCTGTGCCTGCTGCCCGGAAAGGACTTCTTCACTGGAACTGATCTGGGATTCGCCCTCGGAAACCTGTACAAGTCCTGCCTCACACTGTTCTTTCTGACCGGTGAGAGCAGCCTTTGTTTCTTTGATCGTATTCTTTCCCTTTTCCAACTGTTCTCTTCCACTGTCAAGCTCAGACTGTTTGCTTTCCAGTGTTTTCTCCGCTTCCCGGAGCTGGGCCTCACCGTCACTTACCTGCTGTTTTGCGGCAGTCAGCTGTTCATATCCGGCAGTCAGCTCTGCCTGCTTCTCATTTATCTGTGCTTCGGAGTCAGCAAGCTGGGATCTGGCAGCATTTAACTGGGACAGACCGTCTTCCACCTGCTGTTTTGCGCTGTTAAGCTGAGACCATCCATCTTCAATCTGCTTTCTTCCGTCAGCAAGCTGCTGTTTTCCATCGGTCAGCTCCTTTTTTGCATCACTGAGCTGCTGTTTTCCATCTTCGTACTCTTTTTTTCCATCCTCATACTTCTTCTGCCCATCATCCAGCTTTTTCTTCGCGTCGCCAAGTTTTTCCTCTGATTCCTTCTTTCCGTCCTCAAGCTCTTTTCTGGCATCATCCAGTTTTTCATTGGCTTCTGCGACGATCTCCTCGTAGCGCAGGCTGCACTGTTCTTTTTCGATGCCTTCCACACGCTTCTGTATTTTCCTGATAAGCTTGTCGTAGGCATCGGTATAGCTGATCACATCCCCGGACTCATGAACCATAACATAGATCTGGGTAAAAGCCTCCTGATCAAAATCCTCTGGAAGAATGTATCCGAAGCCGCTGACCTCACCGGATCCAAGAGTCGTATTTCCTCTGTTAAATGAAATATAAAGAGGGCTGCTTCCGATTCCCACAACTGTATAGGTTGTTTTTTTCAGAAGCTCACTGTCTCCATCCTCACTGACAGATATGGTATCCCCGATTTTATACCCCCGATTCTTTGCAAATGGCTTGTCCAGAAAAATCTCGCCGCTTTTTTCCGGTATCCTTCCTTCATCTGCTGTAAGTAGATTAAAATTGCTGCTGATAGATTCCAGATGAAGAACCTTCCTGGCATCGTCCTCTCCACTCATAACATCCGTAGAGTAGCCGCCCTCAGCCAGCTCCACACCGTCAATATCCGATACCGCTTTTACATCACGCTGCGTCAGTCCCAGGGTTCCCTGGATCTTCAGATCCATCAGCTTTGCCGCTTCATAATAAGCATCTCCGGAATATCTCATATCCGGAGAAGACGCCTGGATTCCGGAAAAAAATGCAACGCCCAGTGCCACGATCAGAAAGATCGAGATAAAACGTGCTTTACTTTTCCGGATCTCCATCCAGAAATCTTTGTGTAATGCTTTCATTCCGTCACCTACCATTCAATCTCTTCCACTGGTGTGGGATGTGCATTTTCAGTCATCCTGGAAACCTTGCCGTTTTTGATCTTGATCACACGGTCGGCCATAGGTGTCAATGCAGAGTTGTGAGTAATGACAATAACCGTCATGCCCCGTTCCCTGCAGGTATCCTGAAGGAGCTTCAGGATTGCCTTGCCGGTCTGATAATCCAACGCTCCTGTAGGTTCATCACAGAGCAGAAGCTTTGGATTCTTCGCCAGCGCTCTGGCTATGGAAACTCTCTGCTGCTCACCGCCGGATAACTGTGCCGGAAAATTGGTCAGTCTCTCCTTCAGCCCTACTTCCTCCAGAACTGTCCTGGCATCCAGAGGATCCTTACAGATCTGAAGCGCAAGCTCCACATTCTCCAATGCAGTCAGATTTGGCACCAGATTATAAAACTGGAATACAAATCCAATATCCTCCCGCCGGTATCCGGTCAGCTGCCGGTCTGTATATTTTGCAATATTTTTTCCATCGATCCAGACATTGCCGGATGTGGCCTTATCCATTCCGCCCAGGATATTCAGCACCGTTGTCTTTCCGGCACCGCTTGGTCCTACCACAACCACAAATTCTCCTTTTTTTATCCGGAAGCTGATCTCATCCACAGCTATGATCTTCACTTCTTTTGAGCCATAGATTTTGGATACATTCTCCAGCTTCACATATTCTTCCGTATGCTCCATTTCCACCCCTCCTCTTTACTCTCTATATGATTTCAGGGGGCTTTTATCTGCCCCCTTTTAATTCTCTCACTCACGTATCACAGCTGTAGAAAAATGTTTTCGGCTGTGATCGAATATTATCAATAACTATATTTATAAGTATATCGGTTCTTAATTCAAAATGCAATTTCTACTTATATTTTACAAAGATTTTTCATTCCTGCGCATTTGTATTTTACATTTCTTTTCTATAATACAGACAGATAAAGAAAATCAATATTATGGCTGACTGTTGCTGACAACAGCAGAAGTATAATTCCAGCAAAACAGGAGGAATGGATTATGTATAAAGCACTGTGGAATCACTTAGATCAAAATTTTAAAAAGGCCCCTGCGCCAGCTGTTTTTCTTGCAATTTTGACAGCTGGATGGAGTGCAGCCGGAATTCTTGCAGGATTACTTGTTTGTCTGGAACTTCAGACAGAACTGATGGTGAAGCTGACTGTGATCTTATGTGCCGGTGGATACGCCGGACTGATTCCCGGTTTCTTCGGTGGGATCTTTTATCTTTACCGAATGGATCTTCGGAAACCTTCTGCGGATCCTGCAGCTGATCTGGCAGCTGAAGCGGAAAAAGCTTCTGCCGATCCTGCTTCATTGATCTATTTTCACAATAATTGACAAAAAAGCAGAACTCTGCCTGGTTGTGCAGGGTTCTGCTTTTTTTATTGAATATGTGTATTAAGTTTGATTACTTTCTTATGGAATCCGCAAGCTTTTTTGCTTCTGCTGTCAGTTCTCTTATTTTGTCAAATTCTCCTGCCTTCACAAGATCTCCTTTTACCATCCAGCTTCCGCCGCAGCAGAGGATTTTGTCACAGGAAAGATAGTCCTCAAGGTTTTTCGCATTGATCCCGCCGGTAGGCATAAAACGGATTCCTGTATAAGGAGCTGCCATAGCCTTGATCATTGAAATTCCGCCTGCCGGTTCTGCCGGGAAGAATTTTACTACCTTAAGACCTCTTTTCACTGCCTGCGCAACCTCAGATGGTGTGATACATCCCGGAAAAACAGGAATGTCTTTTTCCAGACAATAGTCTACGATCTTAGGATCAAAGCCCGGGCTTACGATAAATTTTGCTCCGGCGCCAACAGCCGCGTCTACCTGTTCTGTTGTAAGTACGGTACCTGCTCCCACAAGCATTTCCGGGAACTGCTCTGCCATGAGACGGATAGACTCTTCTGCTGCTTCTGTGCGGAATGTCACCTCTGCACATGGAAGGCCGCCCTCAACCAGAGCCTTCGCCAACGGTACTGCATCTTTTGTATCTTCCAGCACTACAACCGGAACCACACCAAATTTCTGAAATTTTTCTGCTATCTCTTTCATCTGAATTTCCCTTCCTTTTTATCTTTTTATATCAAAGTTCATTTCCATCACATGTCTGATCATAGATACATCATCGGTAATGTTTCCATCACCATGGATCGTATGCTTCACAGCACTGGCAGCAACACCGAAATTCACGGTATCTTCCGGTGTATACTCATTCATAAGGCCATAGATGATCCCACTTACAAATGCATCTCCGCCACCGACACGATCAAGAATGTGGAAGGTCAGGCGCTTGCTTTCGTAAGTCTTTCCGTTTAACCAGAGATATGCCATAAGACTGTTTTCACTGCAGCTATGTGCAAAACGGACATGTCTTGCAATGCATTTTATATTCGGATATCTGTCCGCAAATGCCCGGAACACTTTTTCCTGCTGTTCAAAATCCGGCTGAAACGGGATTCCATCCTTTACATCCCCTGCACTGTGGTCTTCTTCATTTTTCCAGATATGGTACGGCTCGATCCCGAAAAGGACATTTACATATGGAAGACAAAGTGTACAGAAATCTCTGGCCTCTTCCCAGGTCCACAGCGTACTTCTGAAATTTCCGTCAAAGCTTACGGTCATGTTCATTTCTTTTGCTGCCTTCAGGCAGTTTAAGATCAGATCCCTGCATTTTGTTCCAAGAGCAGGTGTGATTCCGCTCAGATGCAGCCATGTATATCCTTCCAGCATTTTTTTCACATCTGTTTTGCTGAAATCATACTCGGAAAAAGCGCTGTGTTTTCTGTCGTAAACTACCTTGCTGGGGCGGATTCCGTAGCCGGTCTCCAGATAATAGGTTCCAAGACGGTGTGTCGGAGTTTCTTCCGCTGTGGAATAAACCACACTGTCACAGTTCACATCATTGCTTCTCATCATACGTACAGAACTTTTTCCAAGACTGTTGTCCGGAACTACCGTAAAAAACGAAGCATCTATTCCAAGATTTGCCAGGGAAAGGGCTACATTCGCCTCGCTTCCCCCGTATCTTGCCTCAAAGGTTGTTGCTGTTCTGATTTTTTCATAATCCGGCGGTGTCAGACGCAGCATGATCTCGCCGAGAGTAATAAATTTATGTTTCATGATCAATACTCCAGATAGGCTCCCTTCATTGGGCTTGCAGCATGCTCACTGAAAAGTCTCAGCACGCCTTTTTTGTATTTTGGTTCTCTTGGCTTCCAGTTTTTACGTCTCTCGGCAAGGATCTGGTCGATCTCTTCCATAGACTTTCTTTCGCCTGCGATCCCGATGATGTTCAGCTTTCTTTCCATAACGTCGATCTCAATAAGGTCGCCTTCCTCAACAAGTGCGATTGGGCCACCGTCAACAGCCTCAGGGCTGCAGTGTCCGATAACAGGGCCTGTAGATGCTCCGGAAAAACGTCCGTCTGTGATCAGTGCGATACTCTTTCCAAGCTCTTTGTCACTGCTGATCGCCTCAGATGTGTAGAACATCTCCGGCATTCCACTTCCCTTTGGTCCCTCGTAACGGATGAATACTGCATCACCTTTCTGAACCTTATGCTTCAGAACTGCATCCAGACACTCCTCTTCACTGTCGAACGGTCTTGCGCGGAGAACGGATCTGAACATTTCCTTCGGGCATGCGGTGTGTTTGATCACAGCTCCCTCAGGTGCAAGGTTTCCACGGAGAACAGCGATGCTTCCGTCGGTTCCGATCGCCTTGTCATATGGACGGATGATATCTTCCTTTGTAAGGTTTACATTGTAACGTTTGTTAAATTCCTGAAGCCATTTGTCGCATTTCTCATAAAATCCGTTGTTCTTCAGCTCCTCAAGGTTTTCTCCGAGAGTCTTTCCTGTAACTGTCATCACATCCAGATGGAGATGTTCCTTGATTTCCTCCATGATCGCCGGTACACCACCTGCATAATAGAAGCACTCAGCGGGCCAGCGTCCTGCAGGACGTACATCCAGAAGGTATCTTGCATTTCTGTGCAGTCTGTCAAAGGTATCACCTGTGATCTCAATGCCAAACTCATGTGCGATCGCCGGAATGTGAAGCAGACAGTTTGTACTTCCGGAGATTGCAGCGTGTACAAGGATCGCATTCTCAAAGCTGTCCATAGTTACGATATCAGAAGGACGCATATTTTCCATCTGTGCGATCCTTACTGCCTGTCTTCCTGCCTCTCTTGCGAAAGCAAGAAGATCCGGGCTTGTTGACGGCATCAGAGCTGTACCAGGAAGTGTAAGTCCAAGTGCCTCTGCCATGATCTGCATTGTTGAAGCTGTTCCGATAAAGGAGCAGGCTCCACAGCTTGGGCAGGCATTGCATTTTGCCCAGTCAAGCTTCTCTTCGTCGATCTCTCCACGCTCAAACTTTGCACTGTACATTCCCAGCTGCTCAAGGGTCAGCATCTCAGGTCCCGCATTCATGGTTCCGCCCGTAACAAATACGGAAGGGATATTTACTCTTGCAAGTCCGATCAGATTTCCCGGTACACCCTTGTCACAGCTTGAAAGATATACACCGGCATCAAATGGTGTTGCATTTGCATGGATCTCGATCATGTTTGCGATCATTTCACGGCTTGCCAGGCTGTAGTTGATTCCGTCTGTTCCCTGGCTTTCACCATCGCAGATATCGGTACAGTTATAACGTGCACCAAAACCACCTTCTTCTGCGATTCCTTTACGAACTTCTTCCACAAGGATGTTCAGGTGTCCGCTTCCCGGATGGCTGTCACCATAAGTGCTTTCCACCATGACCTGAACCTTTCCCAGATCTTCTTTTTTCCATCCTGTTCCAAGGCGCAGCGGATCAAGCTCCGGTGCAAGCTTTCTCATTTCCTGACTTACTAACTTCATGATTTTTTCCTCCATTTCCTATTCTCTGATCAGATTCAGATTTTCCAGCTTTTCTCTAAGTTCCTTTACATCCTCTTCTTCTGCTCCGATTTCCACATTATCAAATGTAGGAAGACTGAATACTCCCAGCATGGACTTTGCATCTACGATATATCTTCCGCAGATCAGTTCCACATCCTTCCGGCAGCCGGATGCAGCCTGTACAAGATGCTTTGCATCATACATGTCTCTTAAATAAACCGGTATCTTTATCATTACGCTCTGCCTCCTATGCAAAAATTGAAATAACAAAGCCTACAACAAGTGCTGTAACACCGATCAGTGTTTCCATGATCGTCCAGGATTTTAATGTCGTTTTTTCGTCAATCTCAAGGAAAGTACTTACCAGCCAGAATCCGGCATCATTTACATGACTCAGTGCAGTTGCACCACCGCAGATCGCACAGCACATAGCAGCTCTGTAAAGCATGCTTGTATCCATTACTGCCGGCATAGTCGCCATGATTCCTGATGCCATGGTCATTGCCACAATGGAGCTTCCCACAGATGCCCTTACCAGGATTGCGATCAGAAACGCGATCAGGATCAGCGGAAGACCGCTTTTTTCCAGGGCCGGTCCGATAATATTTCCAAGGCCGGAATCCTGAAGCATCCATCGGATCACTCCGCCGCTGGCGATGACCAGAAGGATCATTCCAACCGGTCTCAGTGAATGATCCAGTATTTTCTTTAACTGTGCACCGGTAAAGCCACGACGGATTCCAAGAAAATACATTGCTGCAAGCGTTGCGATAGTCAGTGCCAGAAACGGTTTTCCGATAAATCCGAGAAAACTCTGTATTCCTGCCGGAATTGGCATGTATTTAGATACAGTACTGAGAAGGATCAGAACAAGCGGGATCAGTATCACGCCAAGCACCAGACCAAATGGCGGCAACTCTTTTCCATCATCTTTGATCTCTTCCACATTGGCCGGAAGTTCAGTGAAAATTTTGTTTCCAACCAGATTTCCCCAGATAATTCCTGAAACCAGCATACAGATCAGTGCAGTTGGAACTCCAACCATGATCATAGTTCCCAGGTTTACGCCAAGTGCATTGGCAACCAGTACAGATCCCGCAGAAGGCGGTACAAAAGCATATCCGCTGGCAAGACCTGAAAGAAGCGGAATCGCATAATACAGTGTGGATTTTTTTGTCTGCTTTGCAACACTGAATACCAGTGGGATCAGTACTACAACACCTGCTTCAAAAAATACGGTTGTACCGATCACCAGTCCGGTAAGTCCCAATGCCCATCCGGCTTTTTTCTGACCGAATTTGTCGATCAGTGTTTCCGCTATTCTTTGGGCTCCTCCGCTCACTTCCAGTATTCCGCCGAACATGGAACCCAGTCCTACCAGAAGTGCGATTCCCTGTAATGTCTTTCCAACACCTTTTTCTACTGTGTCTGAGATCATTTCCAGTGGCATTCCGGCACCTGCACCGATGATGATCGCTGAAATCATCATTGACAGAACCGGATGCAGTTTAAATTTGATGATCAGCACCAGCAGGATCACAATTCCCACTGCCGCAGCAAGCATCAATCTCATTGGATCTGCTGTAAATGTTGTTTCTTCCATTTTTTCTGCTTTTGCCTCCTTAATTCATCCGATGTTTTACTTTTCGTTAAATACATCTGACCTTTCTGCTGTTTTTTCTTTTGAATTGTGCTGATTTTCTTTGTTTTTGCTTCAATTCATCTGATGTATTTATAATATATTCATTCTGTCAAAAACGCAATACTGTAATTTTATCTAAATTATCGTCTTATTTTTTGTGTATTTTGTCGTTTTGACATTATAGTTTAAAGGAATTATTATAGATATAAGGAAAATATAAAAAGAAATAACGAATAGAAATGGAGAAACTCATATGATGATTTCGTCATCAGAAGAAAAAAGTCTTCCGCAAAAATTATCGGAAGACATCATCGCATTTATTTTAAAGGAAAATCTGCAGCCTGGAGACAAGCTGCCTAATGAAACGGTTCTGTCCGAACGTCTGAATGCCGGAAGAAGCTCTGTCCGCGAGGCAATGAAGCTTCTTGCTTCCAGAAATATCGTGACGATCCGTCAGGGATCCGGAACTTATATCGCATCATCTCCGGGAATGGTGGAAGATCCGCTGGGATTAACTTTTATCGGCAACAAGCAGAAGCTGATCCATGACCTTCTTGAAGTCCGTTTTCTGCTTGAACCCTCTATTGCAGCAATGGCTGCCACCCGCGCCAATAAAAAAGATATAAAAAAAATCACCACACTTTGTGATGATGTTGAAGCATTATTAAAAAAACATGCGGACCATACCCAGAAAGATATTGAATTTCATACAGCGATCGCGCTGAGCAGCAAAAATGTTGTTGTTCCGCGGCTGATTCCCGTAATTAACAGTTCTATTCCATTATTTGTCGAATCAACCAGTGGCGCTCTGCATGAAGAAACAATTGAAACACATCGTGAAATCGCAGATGCCATTGCAGAACATGATGCTTTGCGTGCCCAAGATGCCATGTACCTTCATCTGGTTTATAACCGTAAAAGAATCCTGCTTACAGAAAAAAATTCCTGATCTGTCGGACAGCATCCGGAAAGGATGCTGTCCGATTTTTCAGAAGTCTGGCTTCACGGTCTTCAGCAAGTACATTTTTATAGTAAAAATAAGCCCTGGAAATTCATCTTTCCAGGGCTTTCTAAGAGGTGCCACCCGGATTTGAACCGGGGATAGAGGTGTTGCAGACCTTTGCCTTACCACTTGGCTATGGCACCATGCTCCCCCTGTTGGACTCGAACCAACGACACTGCGGTTAACAGCCGCATGCTCTACCGACTGAGCTAAGGAGGAATATTTAATTTAAGGTTTGTACCTTAAAAACTACATACATGCTTGTTGATCGTTAATCAAACTCTTTGAATCAATTCTTAACCTGCGTTTCTTGGTCAAGCCCTCACCCGATTAGTAACAGTCAGCTCCATGTGTTGCCACACTTCCACCTCTGCCCTATCTACCTTGTAGTCTTCAAGGGGTCTTACTCCCGAAGGAGGGATATCTCATCTTGAGGGGGGCTTCACGCTTAGATGCCTTCAGCGTTTATCCCTTCCGGACTTGGCTACCCGGCCATGGCTTTGGCAAGCCAACCGGTCCACCAGCGGTCCGTCCATCCCGGTCCTCTCGTACTAAGGACAGCTCCTCTCAGATATCCTACGCCCACGCCGGATAGGGACCGAACTGTCTCACGACGTTCTGAACCC